>MDSZ01007984.1_pt1 | contig 15108 bp, 16 predicted proteins | sample 811201 | NCBI WGS metagenome assembly MDSZ01 (sample SAMN05326647, study PRJNA326480) | marine metagenome | isolation source: seawater | place: Indian Ocean: North | collected 2010
ACCATCTAGCTCAACAATTGGATTTTTAACCTTAATTTTTGCCATAAAAATAATTTGATTATGGATGATTTTTATACATATTAATGGAAATTATCAAACTTTATTGACAATTATGATGAACAATATTTTTCCAAAACTACACAAAGAAGGCTATAAATTTTTGGCCATTTCAATAATTATAACATTTATTATTTGGTTTTTTTCAAATTTTCTTGCAACAATAATGTTGTTAATAACAATTTGGATTTATTACTTTTTTAGAGATCCAGATCGTGTTGTGATAAATGATAATTCTTTTTTAGTTAGTCCAGCTGATGGATTAATAACAGATATTTCAGAATTAAATGGGCCTGAAGAACTGGGTCTAGAAAATAAAAAATTCACAAGAGTTAGTATATTTATGAATATATTTAATTGTCATGTTAACCGAATTCCTGTCGAGGGAAAAATTGAAGAAATTTTTTATAAACCTGGAAAATTTTTAAACGCATCACTAGATAAAGCGAGCAAAGAAAATGAGAGAAATTATTACAAAATTAAAACTAGTAATGGAGAAGAATTAATCATAGTTCAAATTGCAGGTCTAATTGCTAGAAGAATTGTTTGTGAGGTTAGTAAAGATCAAAACCTAAAACAGGGAGATAGACTAGGTATGATTAGATTTGGGAGTCGAGTCGATCTTTTTTTTAACAACAAGAAACCATTAGTTAAACTCGGCCAAAATGTTTTAGCAGGTGAAAGCTTAATAGCTAAAGAATAATGGAACAAAAAAAATTTAAAATTGTTGAGTCAAAAAAAACAAGGTATATTTTACCGAATATTTTAACTCTAGCTGGGGTATGCTTAGGAATAAGCTCTATTAAATTTTCATTAGATTTAAATTTTAAAATGGCTGTTATATTTATAACATTAGCTGCAATTTTAGATGCTTTGGATGGCAGAATAGCAAGATTGATAAAAGGAACATCTGAATTTGGAAAAGAACTTGACTCTTTAACTGATTTTGTAAGTTTTGGAATAGCGCCTGCTTTTATAATTTACTTTTGGGAGTTAAATAAATATGGAAAATTAGGCTGGGCAATTACTTTGATATATTCGGTTTGTTGTGTTCTTAGGTTAGCAAGATTTAATTTAACTAAATTTAAACCTGAAGAATCTTGGAAGCAAAATTATTTTGAGGGCGTGCCTTCTCCCATTGGGGCTTTATTAATACTTTCACCTTTAGTTTTAGAGCTTACAGATACAAACTTTTTACTAAATAAAAGTTATGTAATTCCTATATTTACTCTTGTAATTGCAGTGCTTTTAATAAGCAAAGTACCTACTTACTCCTTTAAAAAGATTAAAATTAAACCAACACTTACAGTTTTTATACTATTAGGGATCGGTATATCACTAGTAACTTTAATGTTTTTTACTTTTGAAACTTTATTAATATTTAGTTTATTTTATATTTTATCAATTCCTTTAGCATGTTTTACTTACTATAATAATAAAAAATCAATTCAAAGTGATAATTCTGAGGAAGATCATGAAGACATTTTGTAATGAAAAAAAACAAAAGTTCAAAAAGTTGGATAATTCAGCAGCATAGAGACCAATACTTTAAACAGGCAAAAAGTTCAGGATTCAGATCTAGATCAGCATACAAACTTTTAGAATTAAATAAAAAGTTCAAATTTTTTAAAAATTGCAATTTAGTTATTGATCTAGGAAGTTATCCCGGAGGATGGTCACAGGTATTAAAAAAAAATCTAAGAAACTGTGAAATTTTAGCGATTGATATAAAAAAGATGGAAAAAATTGAAGGAGTAGATTTCATGTGTTGTGATTTTTTAAAAGAAGGCTCTAAAGATAAAATCATTAAAAGATTAAAAAATAGAGCAGATCTTTTAGTTTCTGATATGGCCGCTGACACAACGGGAAATAAGGATCTTGATTGTATTAGAACAAACGCTTTATGCGCTGATGTTATTGAATTTTCAAGCTCAGTAATAAAAAGTAATGGAGTTGTTATTGCCAAACTATTCAACGGAATAGATTTTCTTGAAGTTAAAAATTTAGCTGAAAATAAATTTTATAAAGTGAATTTTTTTAAACCAGAATCTAGCAGAGACCATTCTAAAGAAACTTATATACATTGTGCTGGAATAAAGACTTTATAAATTTATAAAATTGTATATAAGTTTATATGGAAACAATTAAAGAAGCGCTCACATTTGATGATGTTTTATTGCTACCTCAATATTCATCAATTATACCAGCAAAAACTAACATAAACGTTAATTTATCTGATAATATAAATTTAAAAGTTCCTTTTATTTCATCGGCAATGGATACAGTTACCGAATCAAAGATGGCAATTGCTATGGCTAAAAATGGTGGAATTGGTGTAATACATAGAAATTTAAATATTAACAAACAATGCAACGAAATAAAAAAAGTCAAAAAAAGCCGTCTTAGCGTCGGAGCAGCTGTAGGAACTTCTGAGACAGAGCTAGCAAGGGCAAAAAGTTTAATCGATTCAGGTACTGACATGATAGTTATTGATACAGCTCATGGACACAGCTCAAATGTATTAAAAATGCTTAATAAAATAAAAAAATTTTCTGAAAAAACTTCAGTTTGTGTGGGTAATATTGCAACTGGTGAGGCTGCAAAATTACTTTATAATTCAGGTGCAGATATATTAAAAGTTGGAATAGGACCAGGTTCAATTTGCACAACTAGAATGGTAGCTGGTATTGGTGTTCCACAAATAACAGCATTGATAAATGTAAAAAAAACAATGAGTAAAAAAAAAATTAAAATTATTTCAGATGGTGGAATTAAGTTTTCAGGCGACATCATTAAAGCTATTGCAGCTGGGGCTGATGCAATTATGATGGGTTCAATTTTTGCAGGCACAGAGGAGAGTCCCGGTAAAAAATTTAAATTGAAAAATAAAATCTACAAACTTTATAGAGGAATGGGATCAATAGGAGCAATGTCCTCTGGATCTTCAGAAAGATACTTCCAAAAAAACTTTAAAGATAAATCAAAATTTGTGCCTGAAGGTGTAGAAAGTAGAGTTTTATATAAAGGAAAGATTTCTAAAATAATTTACCAGCTCCAAGGCGGTTTAAGATCCTCAATGGGCTATATAGGAGCTCAAAAATTAAATGAAGTATCCAAAAAATCGAAATTCATTAAAATTACTAAAGCAGGATTTTACGAAAGTATGGTTCACAGTGTTGAAACTATAAAAAGTACAACTAATTACAAATTATGATTAAATTCAGATACTTTCTTTTAGCAGCAATTTTTTTTATGACTAGCGTAAAAGCGGAGTCAACTAACTTTGAAAAAGGTAAAAATTTATATGATGAAAAAAAATATGATTTAGCAAAATTTAAATTTGAACAAGATATAGTTTTTAACCCTAAAAATGAAAATTCTTACCTTTACCTTGCAAAAATTTATAAATTCAAAAAACAAGCTAAACTAGAAGAAAAAAATTTAAACACTGTAATATTATTAAATCCAAAAAATGAGCAAGCAATTTATAATTTAGCTTTACTAAAAATTAAAAAATCAAATTATGACGAAACAAAAAGATTAATAAAAGATTTTAAAAAAGTTTGTAAAAAACTTTGTGAAAAAACATCTGATTTACAAAAAAAACTTGATACAGTTTTAAAAAAATAAATGTTCTCAAAGATAAGCTCAAAAGAAAAAAAAAAAATTGTCATAATTGATTTTGGCTCTCAAGTAACTAAATTAATAGCTAGAAGAATTAGGGAACTTCAGGTTTACTGTGAAATAATCAATTTAAATGAATTTAAAAAAATAAAAAACTTTGAGGGAATTAAAGGTATAATTTTGTCGGGTGGACCATCAACGGTAACTAAAAAAACATATCCGAAAATTTCTAAGGACATATTTCAAATGAATATCCCAATTTTGGGTATTTGTTACGGATTACAATTAATAGCAAAAGTTTTTGGTGGAAAAATAAAAAAATCACAAAAAAAAAGGGAATTTGGTGAATCAATTTTGCTAGAAAAATCAAAATCAGTTTTATTTAAAAATTTTTTTATAAAAAAAAAGGCGACGGTATGGATGAGCCATCAAGATGCAGTCTTTAAAATTCCAAAAAATTTTCATAATATAGCTTCAACTGCTAATTCAAGATATACAGCTATACAAAGCAAAAATAAAAAGATTTATGGAATACAATTTCATCCTGAAGTAACTCATACAGAGAAAGGATTTAATATAATTAAAAACTTTGTTCTAGATATATGTAAAATTAAAAAAAATTGGATTATAGGAATAGAAAAAAAAAGAATAATTCAAGATTTAAAAAATAAAATTAAAAACGACAAAGTTATTTGTGCTTTATCAGGAGGTGTTGATAGTAGTGTGGTTGCTTTATTAATTAATAAAGCTATCAAAAAAAATTTAAGATGTATAATGGTTGATACAGGCTTGCTAAGAAAAAATGAATTTAAAGAATCATACAAACTTTTTAAAAATAAATATAAATTGAATATCAAATTAATTGACTCAAAAAAGATATTTTACAAAAGCCTTAAAAATATTTCAGATCCTGAGAGAAAAAGAAAAATTATTGGAAAATTATTCATTAAAATTTTTGAGCGTGAAGCAAAAAAATATAAAAATGTAAAGTTTCTCGCACAAGGGACTTTGTATCCTGATATAATCGAGAGCCGGTCATCTACTGGAAGTAAATCATCAAAAATAAAGTCTCACCACAATGTTGGAGGACTTCCTAAAAAAATGAAATTAAAACTTATTGAGCCATTAAATGAACTTTTTAAAGACGAAGTAAGAAATTTAGGAAAATCATTAAGTCTAGACAATTCAATATTAAAAAAACATCCTTTTCCTGGCCCAGGTTTAGCTATAAGAATAGTTGGAAGAATTACCGAGGAGAAGATTAAGATTTTACAAGAAGCAGACAAAATTTTTATTGATAGCTTAGTTCGTAATAAATTATATGATAAAATTTGGCAAGCATACGCTGCACTATTGCCAATTAAAACAGTTGGGGTAATGGGTGATACAAGAACATTTGAGTATATGTGTTTGTTAAGAGCAGTTACGTCAGAAGATGGTATGACCGCAGCAAAATACAATTTTACTAATGAATTTTTAGGTAAAATATCTAATAAAATTATTAATGGCGTTTCAGGCATCAACAGAGTAGTCTATGATATTACTTCAAAACCACCGAGCACTATCGAACTAGAATAATGAATTCAAAAATAAAAAATTTTTTGAGAAAAAAAAATACAAAAAAAATTGTTTGTTTGACTGCGTATTCTAAACCTATAACAAAAATTTTAGATAATTTTTGTGATCTGGTTTTAGTTGGGGACTCTTTAGCAAATGTGCTTTATGGAATGAAAACAACTCATAATCTCAAATTAGAAACAGTTATTAATCATGCTAAATCAGTGCGATTAGGAATAAAAAAATCACTTTTTGTAGTAGATATGCCCAAAGATACTTATAAGAGTCCAAAACAAGCTTTGAAAAATGCTAAATATATTTTAAAAAAAACAGGTTGTGATGCAGTTAAAATCGAGAACAATTTACAAAACCTAAATATTGTCAAGTCATTAACTAAATCAAAAATAAATGTTATGGGTCACATAGGGTTCACACCACAATTTAAGAAAAAATTTAAAGTTGAAGGAAAAAATAAAAATGAACAAATAAAATTATTAAAACACGCACAAAACATAGAAAAAGCTGGGGCCTTTTCTATTGTTTTAGAATGTATATCAAAAACTTCTGCAAAAAAAATTACAAAGTCAATAAAAATACCAACTATTGGTATAGGATCTTCAAAAGAGTGTGATGGACAAATTTTAGTTACAGATGATGTGTTAGGATTAAGTGGATTTTACCCTAAATTTGTTAAAAAATATGCTAACTTAGAAAAAATAATAAAAAATGCAATTAAAAAATTCAATTTAGATGTAAGATTAAATAAATTTCCAAGTAGTAAAAATAGTTTTGAATAATGGATGAAGAGATCATAAATAAACAAAAATTCAGTTTTACTGAATTCTTTACAAAAAATAAGTATAAAGTTTTATCTTTAATTATTTTATTAATTGTTTCATTGATTGCTGTAATATTTATTGATGAGTTTAAAAAAAGAAAGAATATTGAAATTTCCCAAAATTTTAACAAAGCAAAAATATTAATAGAAAAAAATAGATCTCAAGAAGCCTTTACGATTTTAGAAAAAATTATTTTTGAAAAAAATAGTTTTTATTCTCCATCAGCATTAAATTTGATTGTAGATAATAATCTTACCCAAGATGAAAAGAAAATTTTGTCATATTATGATCAAATAATCTCTAAAACTAAGCTGGATTTAGAGACAAAAAATTTATTTATTTTTAAAAAAATAATTTATATTGGTGATGATATAGAAGAAAACGAATTATTGACTAATTTAAATCCAATTATTCGTTCAAATTCTTTATGGAAAGGCACAGTTTCTGACTATATTCAAAAATATTACTTATCTTCTGGTCAATCAAAAAAAGCAAAAGAATTTGAAAACTCAATTAACAAATGAAAAGGACTCTTTATTTAATTTTTTTAGTTCTTTTATTAAATAACTGTTCATTCGATAATAAAACGGGGATTTGGACTGGAAGTAAGAATGTATCAAAGAAAAAAGATGTAAAAGATTCAAATATAGAACTTATTTTTAAAAAGCAAAATGAAATTATTAAAGATAAAGAGCTGCCGTTAAAGCAAAATTTAAATTTAGAGAGGCCAATAATATTTACTGATTGGAATCAAAGTTACCAAAATAAATCCAATTATATTGGGAATGTTTCATTTTTTAATGAAGGAAATTACAAAAAATTTTCAAATATTTCAAAGTCAAAAGTAAATAAAAATATTCTTGTAAATAAAGATAATTTATTTTTTTCAGATATTAAAGGTAATATCGGGGTCTTTTCTCTTACAGATAATAAATTAATATATAAATTTAATTTTTATAAAAAAAAATTTAAAAAAACCAAAATAATTATAAAATTAATTATCGAAGATGAATCAATAATTGCAGCAGACAATTTAGGTTATGTGTATTCAATTAATTTGAGAGAAAAAAAACTTAATTGGGCTAAAAATTTTTTAGTACCATTTAGATCTAATTTAAAAATTATAAACAAGACTTTATATTTGTCTGATGAAAAAAATAAAATTACCTTAATTGATATTCAAACGGGAAGAAAAGTAGATGAATTTTATACACAGCCTCCTAAAGCCGTCTCTAAATTCGAAAGTAACCTTGCACTAGATAGTAATGGTAATTTATTATTTTTATCAACTAATGGCTCTTTATACTCATTAAATCTTAGAAATCAAAAAACTTTAAATTGGATACAAAATTTTAAGCCTGAAAATGAAATAATTTTTAAAGGAAAACCAATTACTTTATTTAACGGTTTAATTATTGTTTCATCTGAAAAAGGCATTTCTATGCTAAGTGAGAACGGTAAAAAAATTTGGGACTTAAGTATTGAGTCAAATATTTCACCAATTATCTCTGGAAATACTATTATTACAATAACAAAAGATAATTATTTATTATTAATTGATAAGGAAAATGGTGAGATTATTTACTCTAAAAATATATATTTACTTATAAAAAATGACTTTAAAAAAAATTTAAATAGAAAAATAAATACTATAGAGAATATCTTTTTTGTAAATAATAAGTTGTTATTAATCTCAAACAATTCATATTTTATAGAAATTAATTTACAAAATAATTTAAATGTAAACTCAATAAAAAAAAACCCTTTTGATATATCAAGTAATATCGTTTTTTTAAAAAATAAAATGATTTTCGTTAGTAATTCAAAAAAAGTTTATACGGTTAATTAAGAACTTGACTTATTACTTAAAAGTGAAAGCTGCGTAATTTTTTCGTTTCCAAGTTTATCTAAGGCTTTAACAGGGTACTCTCCAGTAAAATAGTGATCACTAAATTGAGGATAATTATTGTTTCTTTTTTCATTAAGTAAAGCTTTGTACAAACCATTTATACTTAAAAAATTACAACTTGTAGCTCCTAGAAAATTACAGATTTCCTTTGTGTTTTTATTACTTGATAGCAGTTCTTTTTTTGTTGGCATATCAACTCCGTAAAAGTCTGGATATTTAATTTCAGGACAAGCTATTCTCACATGAACCTCTTTTGCACCTGCTTTGTAAAGCATTTTAACTATTTTACTACATGTTGTTCCACGAACTAAAGAATCATCTATCAAAACAACCGATTTATTTTTTAATATACTTTTTGTGGAACTAAGTTTAAGTTTTACCCCAAAACTTCTAATATTTTGGGTAGGCTCAATAAATGTTCTACCTACATAATGGTTTCTTATTAAACCAAGCTCAAATTTTATATTTGACGACTGAGAAAAACCAATTGCTGCAGGCACACCAGAGTCTGGCACTGGAACGACTATATCTGCTTGTATACCCGACTCCTTAGCTAGCTCTATACCAAGCCTTTTTCTATATTCATAAGCACATTCGCCATTTAGTATACTATCAGGCCTAGCAAAATAGATATATTCGAATATACATGGTCTAGATTTAATTTTATTAAAAGGTTTAAAACTTTTTATTTTATTATCCTCTACAACTACCATTTCTCCATTTTCAACTTCTCTAATAAATTTTGCGTCAACAATATCTAAGGCACAAGTCTCAGATGCAAATATATATGAATTACCTAGTTTTCCGATAACCAAAGGTCTAATACCTAATGGATCTCTTATACCAATTAATTTTTTATTTGTTAAAATTACTAAAGCGTAACCACCTTGAATTTTAAAGAGGGTTTCGGTTATTTTATCTAATATTTTCTCTCTTTTTGATTGAGCAATTAACTGAACAATAGTTTCTGTATCACTTGTGGTTCTAAAAATTGAACCATTTTTAACAAGATCGTTTCTTAAAGTAATCGCGTTTGTAAGATTTCCATTATGGGCTATACTTAATCCTCCATGATATAAATCTGCAAAAAATGGTTGAATATTTCTTAACGAGGTTTCACCAGTTGTAGAATACCTATTATGGCCAATAGCTGAATGACCTGGTAATTTTTTTATAGTTTCAATATTGGTAAAATGGTCGCCAACCAAACCTTGACGCTTTTCTGAATGGTAACTGCTACCATCAAAAGATACTATTCCACAACCCTCTTGTCCTCTGTGTTGTAAAGAATGCAGCCCCAAAGCAACTAGTCTTGCAGAGTCTTCATGATTGGAGACACCAAAAACTCCACACTCTTCTCTCAACTTATCAAATTTAAATATTTTCAATTTTTTCTTTCGTATCAATGAAATCTTCGCTAGATGGGAACTCCTCTATTAAGATTTCACTTCCTTTATTTATAATATTAAAAGAAATAGAGCTCTCTATTGATATACCCCAATTTTGATAAGGATAAAACCAATTTAATATTGAAAATATACACACAGAAACTACATAACCTTTAAAAACACCAAATAATAAACCAAAAGATTTATCAATTGATCCAACTCCAGTCCAAGTTACCGCTTTACTCAGTGCTTTCCCCAATAAAATTGTTAAAAAAAGAGTTAAAATAAAAATTACTATACCAAGTCCTACATTGTTAACAAAATCAGATTCAATATAATTGCTTACAGTAGGCTGCATTTTAGGAACCAATATAATTGTGACAATTGTAGAAAGAACCCACTTCATGAAAGACAATAAACTTAAAGAAAAGCCTTTTATAAAACATTGAGTTACACAATAAATAAATATTATAATAACGAAGATATCAAATAAATTTAAAATATCTAAAATTTGCTCAAATAACTCACTCATTATACGAGAACATCGCTATCTTCACCAAAAGGTTTATATATTAACAATAATTTTGGCAGCAAAGTTAAAACTGAAATCATAGCTAACAACATTGCAATACCTGTAAAAATACCAAAATAAATTGTAGGGATAAAATTAGATAAAACTAAAATTGAGAAACCGAAAACTATAGTAATAGAGGTGTTTAAAATTGCTATTCCAACAGTGCTATGACATCTGTCTAAAGTTTTATTATAATTATTAATTTTTTTGAATTCTTCTTTAAATCTATAAATATAATGAATACTATTATCAACAGCTATACCGATTGTAATTGCTGCAATTGTAATTGTCATCATATCGAGGGGTATTTCTAACAAACCTATAATTCCAAGAATGAAAAAGGCAGCTATAAAATTTGGAACTACTCCAATGAGTGATAATATTACATTTCTAAATAATACGAAAAACATCAAAAAAATTCCAATCATAACTATACCAAGAGTGAGAATTTGGGATTTAAATAGACTTTGTAGTAAATTATTAAATAAAATTAATACACCAGCTAACTTGTACTCCTCTTTATTTAAACCTAATTTTGTATTGATCTCTTTATCAATCTTTTTAATTAAATCATCTCTTCTTAAATCTTGTAAAGAGTCTCTAATTCTAACAGCTATTCTTGCCTCATCATCGTCCACTGATATGTAAGGTAAAATAATTTCTTTTTTGATTTCCTCAGGAATTTTGCTGTATAAAACTGCAATTTCTAAACTTTGTAATTCTTTTTTATTTAAGTCTTCTGCAACCCTTAATATTGAGCCAAAAGACAGCACTTTTCCAATTTCAGGGAGAGAGTCCAAGTAATCATGTACTTTTAAAATTTTATCCATTTTATCTCTTGTAAACCAATATTTAGCTTTATCTTCCTGACTTTCAATATCCTCATCCCATTCAGAAAATTCGTCATCATCTTTTTTTTTATTTTGTTTTGCTGGAAACTTAATAATTATATTTAAAGGAGTAGTACCTCCAAGTTCATCATCAATTTTTTTCATTCCTTTGTAAATCTCAGTTTCCCTATCAAAATAATTAATAAAACTATTCTCCACCTCAAGTTTAAAAATACCGATAACGCTTGCAATAATTATACAAGATGTAATACCAAAAAGAATTACCTTACTTTTTTTTGCAAAATAACCGAGGTATTTTGTAATTTTAGATCTTTCAGTATCTTTAACTTCGATCTCATTCTCAGATGAAAAAATATGGAGCAAACAAGGTAAAAGAAGAAATGTAACAAATAATGAAATTATTAAACCTAATGTCATCATCCAGCCAAAATCAATGATAGGTTTTATTCCACTAAAAATAAGAGATAAAAATGCACAAATTGTTGTTAAAACTGTATAAAGAATTGGTAGCATCATTTTTGTACTCGCCTCAAGCACAGCCTCTTTTTTTGTTAAATTAGGATATTCTTTCTTCAGTTGAAGATATCTTACAGTAACATGAATATTCATTGCCATATTTAAAATTAACATTAACGCGATAAAGTTGGATGAAATTACTGTGACTTTCCATCCAATTAATCCCAGCAAACCGATCATAATTACAACAGAAGTCGCACATCCCAATAATGGCATAGCAACCCACTTAAGATTTTTAAATATTAACCAAAGAGTCAAAACTATAAATATAAAAACTCCAATTCCAAAAACCACAATATCGCTTTTGATATAACTCATCATATCATCAGCAATCATTGGGATTCCACCCAAGTGAATTTTTGCGTTTTCACCATATTTATTTATAATTTCTCTTATTTCTGAAATATTTTGATGATTTCTTTTGTTATATAAGTTTTTATAGTTTTCATACTCTTTTATAAACTCTTTATATTTTTTTTTTTCTATTTGATTTTGTATTTTATTATTTCTTTCAACAAAATATTTTTCTTTTAATTTTATATACTCACTTAATCGCTCATCTTTTTTTAAATAAACAACTATGCCAGAAGTGTTACCATCCTTGCTAATAACATAATTTCTATATATAGGACTATTAAGTATTTCCTCAAAGGCTCTATTTTTATCAATGTTTGGATATGAAAGAGTTTTATAATTTTTCAATCTTTCCATCAACGGCTCATCAGTGCTTTTCAAGAGAGGAACATCAATTATTGTTATGACACTATCAACCCATGTGAGTTTTTCTATTTTTGATTTTAATAATTGAATATTTATTATTGTATCTTCATCAGTAAAATTTGTTACAGGAGAATATGTTAAAAAAAGAAAGTCCTTTGAACCATATCTATTATTAATCTCTCGAAGGTATTCTAAATCTTTATCACCCTCTAATAATAAAGCGTCAGACGAAGCATCCAAATTAAAATTTTTTGAAAAATATAGAGATACAAGAATGATTGCTGTTATAAATAATAGTGTAAATTTATGAAAATCTGAGACTAATTTACTATAAATTTTTAAAAACATAGATAAATAAATGATATATCTTAAATTTAAAAAAAAAGAAAAATGTTATTTTACTTAAGATTTCAAATCTTTGAATTTTGTGTACATTCCCTCAAATTCCACTTGAATATTTCCTGTGGGACCGTGTCTCTGCTTACCTATCAAAATTTCAGCTAATCCAGCTATATCGCTCATTTTTGACTGCCACTCTGCATGCTCAATGGAACCTAGTTTAGGTTGTTTTTTTTCTTCGTAATACTCTTCTCTGAAAACAAATAAAACCACGTCCGCGTCCTGTTCTATAGAACCAGACTCCCTCAGGTCTGCTAATTGAGGTTTTTTATCATCTCTTTGTTCAACTGCCCTAGATAATTGTGACAATGCTAATACTGGAACACTCAACTCTTTAGCTAAAGCTTTAAGTCCTTGAGTAATCTCTGAAATTTCTTGAACTCTACCATCATTTCTTTTTGAGCTAGTTCGCATTAGCTGGATATAGTCTACAACAATAAGACTTAAGCCAAACAACCTTTTAATTCTTCTAGCTCTATTACTTAAAGTTGAGATTGTAATGGCTGGAGTCTCATCGATATACAAAGGAAGATCATATATATCTCTTGAGGTTTCAATGTATCTACCAAGTTCTTCCTCTGTAGCTTTACCACGTCTAATATCATTTGATTTTATTCTTGATTGCTCTGATAAAATTCTTGTTGAAAGTTGTTCTGACGACATTTCCAATGAAAAAAAAGCTATAGAGGACTTTTTTCCCTTAAGTTGAATATTTTTTGCTGCATGATAAGCAATATTTGTAGCCAAAGCAGTTTTACCCATCGAAGGACGCCCAGCGATAATAACTAAGTCGGATTTGTGTAATCCTCCCAATTTTTCATCTAAATCGGTCAAACCTGTAGGAACTCCAACTATACCTTGATCATTTTTCATGGCTTGCTCGGCCATATTAATTGATTGATCCAAAGCTAAATTAAATTTCATAAATGATTGAGAAAAAGTACCTCTTTCGGCTAAATCAAATAACAACTTTTCTGCATCCTCAATTATTAATTCTGAAGACTTGTCTTCATCTGAGTTAAGAGTATCGTCTTTGATGTGATGAGATATTTGCACGAGCTCTCTTTTAACATAATTCTCATGTACTATTTTTGCATAATCTATAGCTTGTTTTACCGAAGAGGAAAATCTCGTTAATTTTACCAAATATTCAACTCCACCTACATCATCTAGTCCTTGATTTTTTTCGAAATAATTTTTAAGTGTTATAGGGTTAGCAATCATTCCTTTGCTGTTTAAAGTCTCTATAACTTCATAAATTTTAACATGAATCGGATCGTAAAATTTTTCAGAATTAATTATATTTGCTACTTCATCAATTATATCATTATTTACTAAGACTGACCCAAGTAAATGTTGTTCAGCTTCTATGTTAGAGGGAATTTCTTGGTTTTGTTTATGATTTTTCGCAACATCTAATTTTTCCATAAGGATATATTATAAAATATATCGATATTTGAAACTTTAAGTTACACACCCTTTTTTCAACCTGTGGAAAAAATTATTTACTTTGTAGCTTGTCTAACTTTTCAACAAAAAGGAATATTTTCGTCTGGACTTCAGAATGAAGTACAATATTGATATCAAATTGTCCGATTTTATTAATTTCTTTTTTTATTATTATCTCTGAAGGACCAATTTCAACCTTTAACTCATCATAAATTAATTTAGAAATTTCTTTTGGTTTAATTGAGGCATATAAATCACCATTTTCTTTAACTGCTTTATAAGTTTTAATTTTTTTATTTTTTATCTTATTAGATTTTTCAATATGTTTATTTTTGATTTCTGTGTTCTTTTTGGTTAATTCAGATTTGTTTTTATTTACAAGTTCAATATTTTCTTTATTAGCTCTAAGTGCTTTATTTTTTTTTAATAAGAAATTTCTGGCATAACCATTTTTAACTTTTACTAAGTCCCCAATTTTTCCAAGTTTTGATATATTTTCTAGTAGAATTACCTGCATTTTTTATAAAATTCCTAAAATTTGAGCTTTCTTGATTTCTCTTGCTAATTTTTTTTGTTTTCCTAAAGATACATTGCTGATCTTTGATGTTATTATTTTGTTTGTTTCTGTTATGTATTTTTGAAGTAAAGAAATATTTTTATAATCTATTACTGGAGCATTTTTAATAGAAAAAGGGCACTTCCTAGAAAATCTAGCGTCACTTTTTTGAAAAAGGCTTAGTTTATTTAATGAATTTCTTGAATTTTTAAAGTTTTTTTTTCTTTTTTTCATTAGTTTTTGTTTTTTGTAAAGTATTCAGTCTTAAGGTCCAAATTTTTATATTTTACCGTAAGAAATCTTACAATGTTGCTATCAAGTTTAGTTTTAGATTTAATTTCCTCTAAAGTTTTTCTCTCTCCCTCAATTTTAAAGTGCAGATAATAACCTTTAGTGTAATTTTTAATTTTTCTTTTGAAATTAAGTAAGCCCCATTTTTCAATTTTAAGAACTTTGCCTGAGTTTTTAGTAATCAAATCTTCATATTTTTTCTCAATAGAATCAACATCCTTTTGAGAAAGATTTTGCTTAGCTATTAGTGTATGCTCGTAGAAATTCATATAAATAAGTATTAATAATAAGCGGATTTTATACTATTATAAAAAAGTCATTTCAACATTAATTATAAGCATGTATATCAAGTAAAATGAAAGCACTTATATTTCCAGG
>MDSZ01091032.1_pt1 | contig 15107 bp, 4 predicted proteins | sample 811201 | NCBI WGS metagenome assembly MDSZ01 (sample SAMN05326647, study PRJNA326480) | marine metagenome | isolation source: seawater | place: Indian Ocean: North | collected 2010
AACACATACGGCAATAGGGTAATCCCCTTCCTTTCCCTCTTCTTGGAAGTGGAGACCAATGCTAGGCAGAAGTACGACCACATGATGACAGAAAAGGAGAGAATGTTCGCAATGTACTTGTTGAGCGAGTCACTCAAAGAGATGAGCACCAATGACTCGTACACAGAAGTGACAACTGGAGTCGCACCGACGGAGCAGATTACCCTAATCGACCCCGACCATGTAGAGCAAATGAGAGAAGAATTGGAGGCGTTGGTTCCTCCGGGCACTCCAGCGGAGAACAAGAAGCAGTACAAGAAGCAGTTAGCGACATACATCGCGTTCAAACAAATGCTTTTCGCCAAACCAGACGGGCTACTCCCGTTCTTGGAAGAGCGCAAGAGGACACTTGGTGGGCGTCTCCATGAGAAGGACAAACTAGACGTTCGCGGTTTCCTTACTAGCCTAGTTGGGAATCCACTTGATAGTAATGTAGAGTATGGGAGGTTGATTGACGAATTGATGTCCAATCCAGTATTTGGTGCAACCAATCCAGCCGCACCCGGTCTTGACGTCGACTTACAAGGTACTGGGCTTTGGGGTAACAGATTTGCGTCTAAGGTAAATGACATTACATGGGCCTTCAACGAACAGTTTGAGGCAGACTTCGGAATATCAACATTTGATAGTGCTAGGCGGGAATTAATCAACAAGGACTTTGCCGACATGCAGGTCCGTTTGGGAGTTCCGGAAAGACTCAGCGAGCACCTGAAAGAGGGCGCAAGAACGACTTTGAAAGGATGGGATATCCTTTCGACTAATACCCATCAAGCAATTAAAAGGGCGGCAGAATTCTATACTGACACAGTGCGTGTAATGCTAGAAGACCGGGCCATGATAGGACAATGGTATGAAGAAAAGGACCGGTTGAAAGAAGAGTACCTTGAACTCATGCAAGCCGAGACTCTAGACCAGATAAAAGTAAGGTTGGCCTCATTCAAGGAACAGGTCAAGCAGGAAGTGAGATATCAAGAATTCCAAGGTCGCACCCGCGCCAACAAAACCCGTGGTAATCTCAATGAAGTACTTAGGAGAGCAAGTAGATTGGAGGCCCTTGTTGAGGACCTAGGTGATAGTGTTGAAAGTCTTTACACTCTCCTAACAAATACCTTCCCACCTGACCAAGTAGATAACATTGGAGGAGCCGCAATGAAGAGTCTAATAGAGGTCTCGTTCAGACCATATCGGGCCCCTACACTACTGGGTTCTGACCATCTATTCCCGTATCAACCATGGCTTACTCAAGCAAACCCGCTTAAATTCTATGGTACCGCATTGGAAGCACTTGAATTGCTACGTGAGGAACCCCGTAGAGCCGCTCGTAGTGCGATAGTCACAGATACAATGGTCGCACACGCCAACCTACAATCATCGATGGAAGCCGTAGTCACAGATGGATTGAATTCAGTAGTGGATGAATTAACGCATTACTTCGATGGCCACAATCAGGCAACTGGTGGAAATGTGCTAGTAGATGACCTCCAAACTCCTGATTGGTACAAAGAATTGCACAAAAAATATGGTCCGACCACTACGTTCAAAATCTTATCCGGTGCCCCAACAAAGTACGAGCACCAATCTATCGAGACATTGGAAAGAGCGATAAATGCATTAACAACATCGAATGTTCATCCTACTACTCTATCCAGTAGATACGATAGTATGAACAATTAGGAAACACTACACACATAAGGAAGCACGTCTTGGGAAGCCCAATGGGTAGTGCAACCTATTGTCCCACATGTGGCGTAAAGTCCAATCCGAACCGCGTACGATGTAACATTTGTTCCACTCCGACCCAACATGGAGTAAGGAGCAATCCGTTGTACTCAAAGGTCGAAAGCAAGATTCCCAAGGCCGTGATATTCGATTTGGATGACACTATTCTCAATCCGGCTCAACGATTCACAGACGCAAAGAGAGCAGGGTACATAGACAACAAAGGCAAGCCGATAAAGGACAAGATGATGAGCGACGGAGCGGCTTGGAAGAGAAGAAACGAATTCCTTTATTCTGAGAAGTCACTAGCGAAGGACAAGCCGATAGCAGGTGCTAAGACGCTAATCAATAAACTTGAGAAGCAAGGTTACGTGATAATCTACGTAACTAGTCGACCGAACGTCTACCTAGAGCGCATAATCAATCAACTGCGAGACAACAACTTTCCCTTGCATCAATCTGCAACCGGCGGTACTCTAGTATTCGCAAGAGGGGGGAACCAGAAGTCCACTGCGTACAAGGTACAGAAGGTAAAGGAATTGATGGGAATGTTCAGAATCGAGATGGTATTCGATGATGACAATTCGGTATTGGATGGTCTCGCACCACTCAGCATACCCGGCCTCTACTCGGCGATTGACGATTACACCGGGTTCGGTGCGAAATCCAAGCCAGCCCGGAAGAATCCTGAGACCAAATCACCCAACACTACCTCAGACCCTAATTTAGACTTGGACTATGACGCTGAACCCGACCCAGCAACAGGCAAGTACCCGACAGTCATGGACACCGCCGGACAAAGGATATTCGCTAGAAAGGGCGAAAAAGAGGAGGGAGAACAAACATCATTAGACGACTTCGTGAAGGGTACAGAAGAGAATCCGAGGAAGAACCCACTTCCTAAACCACGCAAGAAGAAGATGAAGAACGGCAAGTATCGCAAGATGAATGCCAGTGACTACATCAATTTCCTCATGTTCAGAAGCAAGAAGATGGAAGAGGAGTTCCCAGATACAGGACAACGATACGCAGTAGCACTCAGCCAAGTACAGAAGCACTACGGCAATGCGGCCAAGGAGAAGGTAGCATTCAAGGGAAATCCGGGTATCAAACCTAATCCCGCACCAAAGGCTAAGGTAGAGAAGGGTAAGAAACTATACAAGCACATGAATAACAGGGAACCTGAGAAAATAGAGACGGTTAAACTAGACATAGGAGATGTATGGTACCAAGTAGGAGAGGGAGGATGCTGGCAGATAGGGTATATGTCCGGCAAGGAAGATGGCAACAGCAAACAGAAGTACAATCACATATTCAACGAAGAGGACAAGGACGGAAACTTCCCGAAGTTGTATGCTACGATGCCCGACAAGGGCAAACCCATGTTAATCATCAAAGATGGCTCTTGGCGTATAGAAGTGGATGACGAAGGCGTAGCATGGATTTACAATTGAGGTGAAGGGGTGGCAGATTACGTACTCGGTATTAGCAGGCGACACTGGTCATACATAGAAGCGATTTCTGCGACATTGCTGATAATGAACGGAACAAAGGCGGCGTTGAATACAGTCGGTTCAAATGGAATTTTCGGATACGGTAAGAGTACCAAGTTAGCAAAGTTTGGTAGCAAGCGGAATGACACTTGGAAGTCCTTACAGGCACTTTCATTAGCAGTGGTAGCCGTCACCATGTTGAAGGGGGCAAGCGAATCCTTGAAATCGGCGGCCATCAACGCTCAAGTGAGCCAGATAGAGGAGTTAGCATTCTAGGTGATTAAGATGACATGGGCCCCATATGACCCCAATAACCCCACGTGGGAGTGGTTTGAGACAAAGACAGGACAAGATGCAAGCATGTTTTCGACATTCGCGGCAATAGCAACAATCGTCTTCCTAGCAGATTTCGTGGGGAAGCGGGTATAGTGGGGGAAGGCTTTGGCTTCTCCTTTTTCTGATGGATTCTTTGCGAGAGATGCCTCCGCAAAGGATTTTGAAATAGTTACGGGAAAGTACAAGTCCCACGTTCTCAATCATATCATGGAACACTATGAGATGAACGTCAGGACGATTTCTGGTGACAGCACTAACAATCAACCCGTCACCGTCCCGAGATTACTTTACTATCACATCTACGGAGATTACGTTCTAGAGATGAACGATGGTCGGGCCCAGTATGTACTCAGGCAGATACCATCCGCTGTCAATGTACCCCAGATTGAAAATTTTTCTCAGATGGGCAATGAATATCCATTCGCGACCTACATGGGGTTGACCGAGAACGGTCACTTGGGTGGGGTATTCACTGATATTATCGTGAGACCATCCGATGATTCCGGTCTAAAGGTCAAGGTTGAGAACAGGACGGGAGAGATTAATTGGATTAATAGGGACATTAACAGTCAAGGAATAGGGGTTCGGTTTCTTCTTCCCAGTATCGGAACACAAGCAGTCAAGTTGCACGAATTGGGGAACCAATCTGACTTCCTAAGGGATGCATTCACAGGAGAGTTATTTGCTTGTGCAGAAGCACTGGAGACTATGAACGATTCTAGTTTACCACCATTTGACTCAGATAATAGTGGTTACGGGAAATTCAATAGTGAGTATGAGATATTGAACAACTTCTGGTTCAGTGGTGATGCACCAAATAACTTCGACACGTTGCTAAGTCCTGTCATGAAAGTCTTTGGTGAGATGCTGTTAAAGAACCCAGATTACATCAAGTTAGAAGATTCGTATCAAGGAGACGAGGACAATAGACCATTCCCAAGTCCAGATGAGATTGCAAGCAAGTTAGGCATCACTGGCAAGGGACTATACAACATTACTAACAATTTCGATGGTGATTATGAGGCTTGTAAGAATCTCGCATCGTACTTGTTCAAGAAGGGTACACAATCTTTCTCTATTGGAGATGCGGTACTCATCAACACGGACAGATTGCTTGATGCGATTGAGAATGTATTTGACCCCGATAAGCAGATGCCCGACAGTATCCCCTATGTAGACCAGAACGATGATTCACCATACCAGAAGCCTAGTGATTCTGGGACGCGCATTAGAATCATCAGTGTGACACCCCCAGAAGGGGTGAAAGGCCAATTCGCCATAGAGATTGATGGACAACCATGGGCTGATGAATTGATTGAGAATGGGAACCCGATGGGAGTACCAGACCCAACCAAACTGAGATGGGTCGCGGCCAGTGATTTGAGTATGAGAGTAGGATTTGAACCTGCAACCGATGAATTCGGGGTCGAGATTCCAGATGAGTACACTACGGATTTGAATGCCTATGTCGGTGATGTAAGGAAGACAAAGGCACCTAAGAAGAAGGGCAAGAAGAGTAAGAAGAGTAAGGGGAAGGCGATACTAAACCCAATGACCCTAGTATTCCAAAGGATAATGATTGATACACTAGCGACCTTACAGATTTCTCTAGCAGTGGGTGACCATTATGATTATCGAGATACAGAACAACAATTTAGGGAGGAAATCAAGTTACGGTACCTATCAGGAGGACTGAATGCTAGAAGAGGCAATCGGAACATATACGAGCAATATCCTAGCATGATGCCACTTACTGCCACCGCCGAAGTCCCCGCTATTCAGAACCTATTGAAGAAGAAGGGCAAGAAAGGAGGCAAAGCCAAGAAGGGATTCTTGGACTTCCTAGTTGCCCGTCGGGCATATTACACATTGTCCATACTGACAACACAAAGAGCAAAGGTACCGTACAAGGAGAGCATGGATGCCTTCTACGGTGAGGATATTCTGTTGCAGGAAATAGGATGGTTGTCAACAATGATTGGTGATTCTGCTCAGTATGCAATGCGCCAAAGAGAGCCGTGGAAGGACGACTATACCGCACAGTTGCAGTACGATGAGGTGCCGGGTTCCGTAGAGACAGAAAGACAGATGGCTTACATGCCAAAAAGGACAGTGTTCTACCAGATAGAGACTCCACTGTTGAAGGAAGTCATTGCAGAATATCTCTCGGTCTACAATCAGATGACTTTGGGCGCGGCTTTTGATGTAGACAAGGGTTTCGTCAAGGAACAGGAATTAGCCAATGCCATCTGGGGTTCTGTCAGGACTAGGACAAGCGGTCTCTTCGACACTATCGGTTTGAAGGCTCACGAATTCTTCGCATCCCTGTTCCAATCAGTTGATGAGAAATTGGATAAGTCGTCGATACTAAAGAGTCACTACCCTCCGAGTTGGTTAGGTGACAATACGATTCAGAAACTGCAAACAGACCCCAACACAATAGGGATAGTGGTCGAGGATGGCTACTACCAACAGAAACTCATAGAGTACATAGACCATCTCGGAAACGTGTACAAAGGAAACTATGCAGTCCCATTGCAGATAATAACCGAGGTCGAGAAGACTAAGATTCGCTACAACCGTGACCCTATTTCCTTGAAGGAGGAATTCTTCACTAGGATAAAGAACGACAATTCAAAGAAGCGACTGAAAACCACGTGGTTCCTCTTCAAACCCTACTCTACCGTGATTTCAATCATCCGTGCACATCTCGATGTACCTTTCAGGGAGAGACAACAATTCGTCGCAGAATCCCTCAACGAAGAGCAAGCCAACTTGATTAAGGAGCGAGTAAGGGACCCAGCAAAGGGGCCATCCCTAGTACCGATTGTACCACAATCACACCCACTCTACGGAGTTGATGATTGATGAGTGATTATGCTGGAGTTTTACAGACCTTCTCGGACTACCTTGAGTTAGCCATCATCCATAAAGGTCGGGAAGAGATTACAAATGACGACATAGATGACTTTCTAGAAGACTTCCTAGATACAAAGAAAACGTTCTTTTTCCCATATGGTGGGTCTGCGTACTTGAAGACAGGCAATGCAGAAGACCCGAACACTGGTGAGAAAGCATATGATATGGCGGACAAGACCACCAGTGAGGCAGAAACTGAGTTGAGACCCATATTAGTAAAGGTCGTAAAGGAAACTTACGGAGACATATCCGCCAAAGCAAATGCGTTTGAATGGGACCCGACCCCAAGAAGCGTAGATGAGTGGGCGTCTATCGTTGCTAGCGATTTGGGAATAGAGAAAGAACAATGGGTCAATATGGAACGCAGTGAGCGTCTGGCGCACCCTGCTACTATTCAGGCGAATATCAAAGCCGCCAAGATAAAGAGTAGGACAAATCAGTACTTTGACAAGGTACTGCCGTTCATGGTAAGGAAGACCATGCACCATCCTATTCTAACTGGGGGATACAGTGCAACTTCAGATACAAAACTCATCAGTCGGAACGATGAACACGGACAAGAGGTTATACTCAATTCAGAAGAGGAAATTCAATCATTTCTCTCCACCAAGACGTACCTTGGACCCTCATTCATGGCAGGTAAGCATGAGGCACTCAAGTACCTGTTCTGGAGACCCAGCATTACTGGTAAGAACGTACGGATGGCTGTAATAGACCTAGACAACCCTGCTAAGATTTCCCATAAGGACATGGTAATGTCAGTAAGGCGGATAGTCACGACCTTGAGACAGAATAACCATCCCACATTGATAGTGTACACAGGTGGGGCATTTCACATTTGGATTGGAGATGGCAATCAAAAACTAGGAGACATGAGAGATACCAAGGACTATCTAACTCGTTTGCTATATCCCATGGTTGCAGACTCAAGAGAAAGGGCGATGACTAACAATCAACTATGGTTTGATACATCTACTCTCTCTTCGACACAACCGATAAGAATGCTATTCAGTCTCCATTTCCCGACCCCAGAATCATCATCCGATAAGAAATTCACCGGCTTGGCGGCTGTTCCTATCTCACTTGAGGAGTTAGACAAGTTTGAGCCAACTCTTTACGCCCACCCAGAAGAAGTAGCCGCAAATTTTGAGGACTACTCTAGATTAGCCGCACACTTCTTCGATAGAGTGGAAATAGGTCAGGACTATGAGTCCACGGGAGAATTAGAATCAACCCCTGTTCCCCAAGTGGTAGAGGGTTCGCACAAGGATTATGACAAGTTACAATTCGTGCACAATCCTACCACCTTCACGCAAGTGCAACCAGATGACATAGTAGACGTCATTGGTAAGGAAGAGAAGGTGTTTGCATACACTCCAGCGCGTGGAGTCGATTGCATATTGGAATATCGACAGCGGGGTGGCTTCAAATTCAATGGAAAACTCTTACAGGTAGACAAGACACTAAGACAAACTTCCACAGTAGAACCTATACATTCTATACTAGTAACTAGGAATGGTATAGTGATACACTCAGATTATATCACTAGGAACATAGAGCGATACTGCGAAGCGAAGGGAATAACAGAATTGACATTGGTGGGACAAGTAGTTCTAGACCAAGTTGAGGGGAGCGATGCGGATGAACATGACTTACTTGGGTTGCTGGTACAACCAGAACAAGATGCAGTACTTACCAAGAGATTCCGCTTCATAGTCAATTACATCGCGTCATACAATGGGGAAGAGGTTCCTTTGGAATCAATGGACGAAGAGGTCTTGAAGATAAACACGAATCGGATTACACCGGGCCCAGTCTTTGAGTTTACCAAACCAATCGGTCGCAAGTTGAAGCAACAATACATGTCCATAAGGGGGGAACGAAGGGGAAACAGAATGGTTGTGATGGGTGAAGAGAATTATTTCGTTTCTTCCAAACAGAAAGCCCACATGGTGATAATGGGAATCTCCAAGACGTCTAAGGACTATATTCAGGATACTGGGGAATTGGGTCCAGTGTTTGTAGGGTTTGGTAAGCGCAGTGCGAAATTAGGAATGGAGTACCATATAATAAACAAGGCTTCGATTGCCCTAAAGGGCGAGGATAGGAAGAAGTTGAAAGACCTAGTCTATGGAGAGGTGATAAGCAAGGAAGACGAAGAGAAACCTCGCTACCAGAATATCATCCCAATATCAGTAAGGAATGATGACCTTGTGAATGTCCTTGAGGTATGTGAACCGAAAGTAGTAGTAGAAGTAGAATACGACGACGTAAGTAATACAATGCTACAAACTCTAGGATTCTACTATCGTGAGGATAGAGGGCGCAAGGCTTACCGACCGATAACTGGTAAATTGAAGTGGGTCACCAAGTTAATCAATTGTCGAATAACCAACATTCGTGAGGAATTGAATGCATCATATTTGTCAGACATTGACTACCGACAAGAGCCACTAATGGAGATAACCGCCACCCCACCGAAGGGAATGGGGATAGAAATGACATTACCTAACCCACTCAGGAGATACGATATCGCATTAGATAGTAAATCTACCCCACTAGGTGAAACACCAAATCTAATCAAACCATACTACTTACGACCAAAGACATACAAGAAATTCAGAAGATTGGCAAAGAAGGATGAATTCTTGGGCTTCGTGCGAGGTAAAAGATTGCACTATATTGAGTATGATGATTGGGCACTCTTTGGGGACAATCCAGAGTTAGAGGAATCCACCTTCACAGTTGTATCGATTAACCAGAAGTTTAGGTTGAGAGGAATTGATGTAATCAACGCCACGAAGTTATGTGTAGATTACGGTGTCAATTGGCATTTGGTGATAGACCCGGAGAAGTTTTGGTGGATTCATTGTGAGTTACAGAACAATGAATTTAGGTTAAGAAGGGACGATAAAATAGCAGGAGGCGATGACTCGGATATCTCCAAGGCCCTTACAGAATTACTCTCAGTAGTAACTACGGCATATCCACCAAAGGATGAGGTAATAGCATTGGATGGAGTACCGGGATTCGATATCACCATTCACGCAGTGGAAATGGGGGAGGTTAAATCCAACCCAGCGTTCTTCGGTGTCCCTAACAGGTTGAACCAAGGCGACGGGGCAATGTACCACACTATTGTAGATACAGAATCTATTCCGGAAGGGGAAGAACCTAAACATAAACTAACGAAGTTTGGTGTTGTCGATGTTAATTACTTCGGTGGGAGAAGAACATACCCTGCACTTGGAATGCCACTATCTAGGGCTGATACAACTCGCGACCCCCCTGAATTTGCGGAGGCATACAAGAGGGCCAAAGCGGTGGAGAGAGGAAAGTTAGACCCACAGGATACGCGTTGGAGACTATTCTTGGATGACCGGTCTTTGGTGAAGGGACTAGGAACCCCATACTACATGGTTACCAACATGCCCTTTGCTAGTCAGAATGCAGTAGATGACCCCCGTGGATATGGGGCTGATGGTATTTCAACCGTCACTATGGGTCGTAAACTATCAGCAATCAATTCGTTCAATGACCAAATGGATTCCCATCTCTTGGATAATCATGACCAATCCAAGGAAGACCTGAAGATTACACTGGCTCTTGCGAACAAGGTTCCGGGTGACCCAGATTCCAGTTCGCCTAACTATCGACGAGCAGACACTCAGTACATCAAGAAGATGGATGAGGTTGATGGCCTTGAGAAAGAATCTTTGAAGAGCATAGGATTTACTGGCACCGCGGAGATGGCAGATAGATTGAACCCCCCTGTAAAGGAGAATGATTGGAATCTAATGGTAAACAAGTACATTGGTGCATATGATGAGTGGGAACAAATAGACGAGGCCAAGGAAACATGGGAGAATTACAGCAAGGGAATGTTCCCGACATGGGCTGTCAAAGTCTTAGAAAAGGAAAGGCTCATGCGTGACGCCTCTTCCAAATACGCGTTAACAGACGAGGAAGTGGCTCAGATTGACTCGACGTTTGGAGTCATGGGGGGCGAAGGCTTGCTTGACAGCGCATTAGACGACTTATACGAAGAACAAGAAAAGGAGGAGGAAGAAGAAGATGAAATCGAAGAGTTCGACCCTGACGATGACACCGAATACGAAACAGAAGATTGAGCAAGTACTCGGCTTCCCTACGTCCGGCTCCCTAGTCAATGGAGTTAAAATCCGAAAGGCTGAATCCCGCTTGGATGGCAACACATTCCAGTACAAGATGGCACTACCGAAGGGTACTAACTTCCGTACTATTCCAAATCTTCTCCGAACGTTCTACAACACGGAATTGGTGACTATCGATGACGATGATTATGTCATTCGCAACCATGACTATACCAACAAGGTGACATCATCCGAATTGGTCGTTTCTGGTCAATTAGATGTTATTCCCCTAGTAAAGACCAACCCTGTGAAGAAGAAGATGACAGCCCTAGAGGATTTTGACAGTGAATACTCCAAGATGGAGATGAGCAATCCAGATACTTTCTTCCGAATGTACCCGTATAGGACATTTAACTCTCCAGCAATGAGAAAGAAGATGTTCAGTTTCGTATCGAATATGGGGGAAAACTACGGATATTGTGATGATAAGAACATCTACTATCGTAGGGCATCACTAATCATGCCCAAAATCAAGATTACCAAGGCCCCAGAAAAAGCCAAGATGATGTATCACACACACCCCAAGAACGACGAGCCCTCCCTGTCCTCGGCTGATGACTACCTACTATACTTCGACATGAGTCATGAGCCACGCAACATTCGACATTTCTTCACGGTAATGGCAGACCGAATGGACTACTTTCACATAACTCCGAAGAAGGATAAGAAGAACGATTATGTCAAGATAAACGAAGACAAATTCATCGATGAGTTAGACGCTCAGATAGACGTTATCGGTAAGAAACTGGATGAGACGACCCCATCTGAAAACTATGATGACGACCTCTATTACTGTGAGAAGGTAACTAGGGAAGTAGTGAAGTGGTTGAACAACAAGTACAGCAAGTATTTCAAAATCAAGTACAAGTGCTACTACAAGGTCCGAAAGAATCCCGGTAAGAAGACCTATGAGGACCTCCACCTCAATGATGAGTACATAGCAAAGCCCTTAAATGACATTAAGTCCGGTAAGTACTCTTGGCCAGATTTCGATGATAGTGAGAAGATATCAGAACAGTATGCCTATTGGCACTCACACTTCTTCATCAACAAGAAGGACAATGCAGAATTGGGTTACTTCCGATTCTTCCCCGGAGATGAAAGAAGGTTCTCACATTTCATGTCAACGGCGTTCCACGGCACTAACTTCTCCTACTGGGACATACTAGGAATCTTACTGATAAGCCATGACATAAGAAGGAACGATAGTAAGGTAAGGGATGGTAAGGAAGAACAAACTAGAATAGAAGAGATACTAGAGTACATCGGAATAGAAGAAGATGTGATTAAAGAAGACATAATCATGCTAGATTCAGTCCTCCAAGGTAACGTGTACACGGACACTGCCAAGACTCTAGCGGGAGACCACTACTTCTTACTACCATTAGCGGACTTCTCAATCCGCAGTGTCGATGCCATGACCGACGTGAAGATGGGACGTCGAGAGTTGGATTCCACCACTTACGACATAATGGTAGTATTGTCGGGTAAGATGAGTGAAGCAGTAGCACAGGCACTCGGAGAATTGAACGACAAGACGTACAGACCGATACCAGACGAGGACGGTAACGTTGCCACCATCCCACCCACCTTGCAGTACGGTGCAGATGACAAGGGGAAGTACGACTTCGTTCCCTCACCAGAATCCAATCTCAAGAAAGTAGGTGTGAACCCCCCAATACGAAGGAAGAGAGCAGACTTTGAGAGTACACTTCCCCAATCCGTGTTCAAGAATATCGACATGTTCAAGCAAGCACTGGAGGAGAAGTACGACCCACAGCGATTCGACCCAACGAAGACATTTGGTACAAAGACGGGAAAGGCGTTCAAGTACAAGTACAATCTAATCGTACCATACGAAGATACCGCTGTAACGATGCTGATTCAATCTAGTACCGGCAACGTGCAGATGTTCGTTCCAGCAAAAGGGTTTGATTTCTCTACCGCATACAGCGCGTCTCAGATTGCAGAAGGCGCATTTAGAGAGGTATGCAGGTCACTAAACGAATACGGGCTTAAGGTTCCAATGGATGATATCATCGTAGGAACCACCGCACCCGCCCGTAACCCAAGAGAAAATACTACGGCTGTGTTGACTGGAAAGAGCACTGTCACGGACCAGATAATTGAGCAGTTGAAGGTCGCAGTACCAGATAGTCACGTCGTCACGGTATACACTACCGAGGAGATAGACTCCAAGAGAAAACATTTCGTTCGGGTGTCCGAGGAAGAATTCAACAGGTTGGAGAAAGACGGTCGCTTGCTCGTAATGCAGATTAGGGATGGAGTCAGATGGGGCTATGACAAGGAGGACATGCGCCGTGGTGGTGTCGTTCTTGTTCATCAGTACGACCACTATGACGACAAGTTGTTGCAGGACGCGATTCCAGATAAGAAGACCTTCGTCCTATCTCTCGATGAGGCGAGTGACAAGCACGACCTATCGGGATATGACGTAGCGAAGAAGGATAAAGAGTCATTGATAGCCTTCTACAAAGAGCAAGGAATCAAGAATTTCCAGACTATATCGCCAAAATGGGCACAGTTTCGCCGAGGGACAAGTAGGAAGCACAACCCACTCAAGGCCGCATTGAAGGAGATTCTGGATTGGATACCGAAATCCAATCCGAAAAAAAACGAGAATCTCACGATATTCGGGGATGGTTCTAGCCATTACATGACAGCACAGACTATTCCGATTACAGCATTGAGTGGTCACAAGGCACTAGAGAGTGGTAACCGAATAAGCATCTCCAGAACGAACCCACCACAAAAGATAGGTTCTGTCGTCAGTCTAATGCACCCATTGGACAAGGAAGCGTGTATCAATGCGGTAGCCGAGCGAATGGAGTCCGAGCCATTCAAGGAGAAGGAAAAGGATTTGCGCACGAAGTACAATTGGAGAGGCAGGACACCAGAATCATATTTCAATGCGATAGCCAAGCAAATTGATTCTGAGATATCCGACTTTGAGAAGATTAAGATGTATAGGGGTGCAATAACACTCCCACTAGGCAAGACGACATTGGCCAAGGAGTGGAATAAGGTTGGCTTGGGTACTAGTTGGTCCACATACAAGGAAGGTGCAGATGTGTATATGTGGCGACCATCTCGTATTACTTACGGAGCACTGTTCGGTCTGTACGAGGCCGTAGTACACCACTCAGCGATTGATTGGGTTAATACTTTCATGGAGAGAGCCGCTTGGTTTGAAGAGAGGGAGTTGGCCCTATTCGACCAAGTGTTTGTCAAGACATTCAAGATGTACGATATCAATTGGGATGAGTACCAAAGACCAGATTGGTCTACAACTGGAATGAATCTACAACCATGGAATAAGTCGCCTAAGAAGACTTACACCTACAACAAATTCTTCCCTGTAACAACGCAACTCTCCGAAGACATAATCCCAAATCCATCAACAAAGATACCCAAGTCGATAAGAATCGAGGAAAGTCCGAACAAAGAGAAGAAGTTGGTCGCTTACTTCTTCGATGAGAACGACAAGAAAATCAGAACGGTGCACTTCGGTGCTAGGGGAATGAGCGATTATACCCAACACAAAGACCCCAAGCGAATGGAGAGGTATCTAGCGAGACACAGGAACATGGGTGAGGATTGGGAGAACCCAATGACCGCAGGTGCTTTGTCGAGGTGGATTCTATGGGGCGAGCCATCGCTAAGGGATTCCTTCAACAAATTCAAGGCGATGTTCGGCCTTGAGGGAGTAATGGCTGTAACGAACACAAGAATGAACCCACCACCCTCGATGGATGAAGTCGCAAAGAGAGTGTTCTCAATCAGCGAGGCGGAACAGAAGGACATATTCGCTCGCATCGTTAAACTCATGGAAGAGTCAGGAGAATTGGCCGAGGAAGTCCTCATCAAACACGGCTACAAATCCTACAAGGACAGCGGTGTTGACGGAATAGAAGGAGAGGTCGCAGATGCGATTCTGGTGCTGATGAGTGTCTATGAGACCAATGGTGGAGATTTGGATGAACTGATTAAACACATGGATGAGAAGTCCTCCAAGTGGGAGTCCAAGGTCAAGGACAACCCACCAGACCCAATCAAGGTAGCCGCAATCACATCTGCTACGGCCCCGACGTTCAAGCATCACAAGTGGTATCTGAGATACCATCTCGATGTGGTGATGGATATCACCAACGAATTGATGAGTCCAAACGTCACAGATGAGGAGAAGCGAATCATGCATGACATGGTCTGGATGCATGACTATCCTAAGATGAAGGGAGACCCGGATAACTTTGAGATTGTTCGGGAGTTAGTTACCAAGCATCGTGGGGCTACCTATGCAGATGAATTGGTTGGGTACTTGGAGGAGGTAGAGGCGTTGAAGTCGCCTGATTTCAGCAAGGCGCATCTCTATTCCTATACGATATCAACAGCCGATGCACTTTCGCAT
>MDSZ01047560.1_pt1 | contig 15106 bp, 14 predicted proteins | sample 811201 | NCBI WGS metagenome assembly MDSZ01 (sample SAMN05326647, study PRJNA326480) | marine metagenome | isolation source: seawater | place: Indian Ocean: North | collected 2010
CCCTAGTATCGTTTGTATTTGCCTTAAAAGCGAAACCTAAAATACAAATTTTTTTTTCCTGAAACTGTCCCAAAAAGATTTTTAATTATAAGTTTGGATATTCTATGTTGATGCCATGTATTTAAATTAACAACTTCTTCCCAAAAGTGGGCTACTTCTTTTAAACCAAAATATTCTGATAAATAAACAAGATTTAAAATATCTTTCTTAAAACAACTTCCACCAAAGCCTGGGCCTGAATCAAGGAATTTGGATCCTATCCTGCTATCTGTTCCAATAGCTCTCGCAACCTCCCGAACGTCTGCTCCAGTAGCTTCACATAGGGCCCCGATAGCATTAATTGAGCTTATACGTTGGGCTAAAAAAGCATTAGCAGTTAATTTTGCGAGTTCACTACTCCATATATTAGTAAGTAATATTTTATCTTTTGGAACCCAATTTTCATAAACTTTTTTTAAGGAATTCATAGCCTCGTCACTTTCTCCACCTATTAATACTCTGTCGGGATTTAGTAAGTCACTTATAGCGCTACCCTCTGCAAGAAATTCAGGATTAGACAATATATCAAAACTCAGGGTTTTTTTATTTGTTTTAGAATTCTGTGCAGATTTTAAAATCGTTTTTATAACTTCTGCAGTACGAACAGGTAATGTGCTTTTTTCTATTACAATTGTATGTCCTTCAGAAAAGAGAGCAACTTGTCTAGCACAGGCTTCAACATATTTTAGATCACTTGCTTTGCCCGCTCCAATCCCGTATTTTTTAGTCGGCGTATTTACTGAGATGAAAATCATATCAGCTTTTTTAATATTTTTTTCAATTTCTGCTGAAAAATGTAGATTTATGTTTCGACATCTCTCTATAATTTTTTCCAAACCAGGCTCATAAATAGGTAAATTTGAAAGGTTTTTTGTATTCCATTGATCGATTCTTTTGATATTTTTATCTACTACATTAACTTGAATGTTTGGACAATTATCTGCTATTACTGCCATGGTGGGTCCGCCTACATAACCAGCACCAATACAACAGATATTTTTAATCATTTTTATATTTTATTAATTTATTTTTTCTAATCTTAACTCTTTAGAATGTATAATCTTTCAAATTGGTGAATTATGTAAAAGATTTTTTATTTATTGATTTAATGGATATCAAATGAAAAATATTATTGTAACTGGAGGCGCAGGATTTATTGGCAGTCATGCCTGTTTAGCTCTTTTAAAAAGGGACTATAAGGTATTTGTTATTGACTCATTTATAAATAGCAGTCCAATAGCATTACAGAAAGTTCTGGAAATACTTAAAATTCCAGAAAACGAGAAAAATTCAAAGATGAGAGTCTTTAGGTGCGATTTGCGTGATACAGTTTTATTAAAAAAAATTTTCTCTAAAATATATAAAGAAAATAAAGTTATCGATGGTGTGATTCACTTTGCAGGACTTAAAGCGGTAGAGGAATCAGTAACATACCCTTTAAAGTATTGGCAAACTAACGTTTTAGGGACAATAAATTTATTAGAAATGATGGAAAAATATTCTTGTAATACACTCGTATTTAGTAGTAGTGCGACAGTTTATGATCAAACACAAAATATGAGAATAAGAGAAGATTCATCATTAAATCCTATTAATCCTTATGGTTCAACAAAGTTAACAATTGAAAATTGTCTTAAAGATGTCTTTAATTCTTTAAAAAATAGTTATAAATTTGCTTCTCTAAGGTATTTTAATCCGATTGGATCACATTATTCAGGATTAATTGGAGAAAATCCAGTTGGAAGACCAAATAATATTTTTCCATTAATCTTAAATACAGCTTTAGGAATTCAGAAGCAACTAGAGATATATGGTAATGATTGGCCAACCAAGGATGGGACTGCAATAAGAGATTATATTCATGTGATGGATTTAGCAGAGGCACATATAAATGTTTTAGAGAGTCTATTTATTGTGGATAAGAAATTTTTAAATTTAAATATAGGAACTGGGAAAGGAACATCTGTTTTGGAACTCATAAATATATTTGAAAAAGTAAATAAGGTTACAATTCCTTATGTTTTTTCTAAAAGAAGAAAAGGTGATAAATGCTATGTGGTAGCAGATAATAAATTGATGAAATCTCAACTAAAAATAGTTCTAAAAATGACTATTGAAGATATGTGCAGGGACGGTTGGAAATGGAAAAAACTTAATCCAAATGGGTATATTTAATTTACAAATAAAAAATCTTTTAAGTATACTTTTTAGTTTGTAATATTAAAAATTAAAAACTAAATTTATCTTCAAATCATATTTAATATAAATTTCTCTAGATCTTAAAAATAATAATGTTATAATAAAAAAAAATATTTAGATGATTTTTGATAATGTATTTGCTTTGCAATCAAGAATCAAATTAGTTTTATCATCGTTTGTAGACTTCTTAATAATTAATACAATATTTTTTATTTATATTCCTAATGAGAAATTATTTAGCATTGGTCCAAGGCAGTTTTTCTACATATTATTCTGGGTACTTATAAGTTATATATTTGATAGATATAATCAAGATAGAATTAATAATGAAAATTCTGATTTTTTAAATCAGCTTTTTAATTCAATTAAATCAATAATTATTTTTGGTTTAATTTTCTTATTTTTTAATTGGATATTGGGAAATTATACTGGCAGATCATTTTTGTTAATCTTGCTTTTCAATCTTTTTATTTATAGTTCAATTTCTCAATATTTAATATATAGATTCTTATTCAAAAAATTTATTAAATTAAAGTATTGGACATTTTTGAAAAGAGATGGATCTGAAGATTTAATTAAAAAACTTGTATTTTTAAAGGAGGATAAAATTCAAGTTTTGTTTTTTGATAATATTAAAGAAAGTTATAAATTAATTTTAAATTCATATGGAATTATAATTAATGATTTTGATGATTTATCTAAGGATGATATTAGTTTGTTATTAGATTTAAAGAAAACCGGGGTAAAAATATACAAACTATCAAATTGGCTAAAGATATTTCTTAAAAGATATCCACCAGATTTGTTAAATTCAAAGGATTTCTTAAGTGTTGAATTTTTATTATTAAATAATAGTTTACTTATGAGAGTAAAAAGGTTAGGAGATATCTTTATAAGCATTTTCTTACTCTTAATTACATTCCCGCTTTTTTGTGTTTTAGGACCCTTGATATATTTTGAAGATAAGGGACCTGTTTTTTATTCTCAAAAAAGATCAGGTTTTTTAAATGGTGAATTTACCATATGGAAATTAAGAAGTATGAAAGTTAATGCTGAAGAAGATGGCATTAGATGGTCATCAAAAGACGATAAAAGAATAACAAAAATAGGATCATTTCTTAGGAAAACTCGTATAGATGAATTACCTCAACTTTGGTCTGTACTGGTTGGGGATATGAGCTTAATAGGTCCAAGGCCTGAAAGGCCTGAAATAGATATTTACTTAAAAGAAAACATTCCCTTTTACGCAATGAGATATTTATTAAGACCAGGTTTAAGTGGATGGTCACAAGTGAATTATCCCTATGGAGCAAGTTTGAAAGATAGCACTAATAAATTAAGTTTCGATTTGTACTATATTGCAAATTATTCATTTTGGCTTGATGTATTAATATTCTTAAGAACATTAAGGTTGATTTTAAATGCTAGAGGTTCCAAACCTCAATGATCTGAAAAATTCCTCTTAATTTTGTACATTAATCTTTTTAGAAATATAGGAGATGAAAATACTAAAATTCTTAAGAGAGCATAGAAAAAATTTTCAGGGTATTTCCAAAATGAAATATATTTCAGAATTAAAATTCTAAATTTTATTTCACCAAAAATATATTTAATACCTCCCCTTCGATTTAACATTTTATCATCTGCTCTAACATAAACACTCACGAAAGGTAAATTTATCATTTTAATTTTATTGCTTAAGAGTTTTATCCATAATGCATAGTCTTCAAAACCATCAATAAGTGGATAAAAATCTTTCCCACCTACTCTTTTTATTAGCGAAGCTTTGAAGATTACTGATACATGATTTATTGGGTTAGAAAATAAAATATTTTGTTTAATTTTTTTATATGAAATAGGAGTTTTTCTTAATACTTTTGTTTTTTCATATTCATTAAATTCTTCAATATATGTTCCGATAACATCAAATTTTTTTTCGTAATTTAAAATAATTTCTTTCATTTTTTTAAATCTATTTGATAGACATATATCATCGCTATCGAATCTTGCAACCCATTTGGATTTAACTTTTTGAAGACCAATATTAAGCGCCATTGACAACCCTAAATTTATGGGGATTTCAACTAATGTAATTTTCAGTTCATCGATATTTTTTTTTATTAAATCTCTCTTAAAGTCTGAAATATAACCATTTATAACAATTATTGTTTGATCTATATATTCTCTATTTTCTTTTAAAGAAAATATTGCATCAATAAAATGCTTATCATTATCTTTTTCATAAACACACATTAAAACTGTTATGGAATTCATTACTTAGAATATATTGATAATAATTAGATTGATCATTGTTCTTATTTTAGAATTAAGTTTAATATTTTTTATGTAAAAGGAATTTATCTCTTTTTCATATATTTGATCAGAATCATGCGTTATACCTTTTTTGTCAATATATATAAAATCTTTATATACATAACTTCTTGGAGATGAGAACTTATTTCCTAATCTATAACCGTACCAATTTAGAGGAGCTAAAGTAAATGCATCTTTGTAAATAGAATGAGCAAAAATTCGACACCAGAATGAAAATGTAGATGCAGGAATTACTGCATATTTTGCTTTTATCAAAGATAAAAAGTCTTTTTGTATTGAAAAACCCAAGTGATGATTAGCCCTTTTTAAATCAGATTTATCACTTTTTAAAGAAGATAATATAGTTATATTTGGAAGTAAATTTTTAGCATATTCCCGATCATCACAAACAATAAATTTATTTAAATTTAAATTGAGCTTGGCTTCCAAATATCTAAGTGAATTAAGATAATATTTTTTCGGGGATCGCGCAATAGTTTTTTTATAATCTCCACCTCTAATATGAATCATTAAGTCGGAATTTCGATTTAATTTACCTTTTTTGAGTTCTAATAAAGATGGAAAAATTTTAAATAATTCTTCTTTTGAAGGGATAAAAAATTCATTTTGTAAATTGCCCTTTAATATTATTTTTTTGCTCTTTGATTTAAAAAGAGAATAGATAAAATCTTTATGATCAGTTATATCTAAACCCGATATTAGTTCTTGATTTATTGAGTCGTTTATTATTTCAAATTTGCAATCATAACTTAAAGAATAAATATCAAATATTGTTTTATTTAATGGAAGAAAGCTTTCTCCTTTGTAATTTGAATAATTAAATATTAATGGCTTTCTTTTTAAAATTGTGGCTAGTTTATAAAGAGCAGTAATGCAGAAAATCTGATTCCCAAGACCTTGTCCTTTTGATAAATTTATAGCTAATTCCATAGAGTTAAAATCTTATAAAATATATGAATCCATTTAAAAATATATCCTATTATATATTCTCTTTTTCAAAAAGATAACCAGTATCAGTATGCGGACTATCAAAATTTTCTAACTCTGTAGGTTTAATTTTTAATTTCCAATTTTTAATAAATAAATCATCTAATTCTCTTGAATCAATAAAATCTCCTCTATTACTTGTCTCATTCTGTACTTTCGTAATTACGAGATTAATTGCATGTTGTTTAAGAAAAGATGCTATTTTATGGCCAACTAATTTATATATAAAACTACCATAATTAATTGAGGACTCTAAAGTATTAGGACCTTTATATAAAAGATATCTTGAAAATCTATTAAATAACTTTAATGGTATTGTGGAGCTATCAAAAGAGAATACATAAGATATATCATCATTCTTGAAAAGTGGCTTCCAAGATAAAGAATTATTTTTGATTGAATAAGGATAGTTTCTGATATTTTGTTTCTTATTTAAATTAAAAGACTTTTTGGTATTTAGACCAAGCCTTAAAGTTATTATAGGAGCATAATTTAAAAGATCTATAAGAGCATATAATTTGACCTTCTTAAACAAGATTTGATCATCGACAAAAAACAAGATTTGTTTATTATTTTGTTTTTCTTTATTTAAATATTTAGTCAATTTAATAAGGGATATCTTGAAAGAATTCTCTTGGTGAATAAAAATTATATTATTAGAATTTTTAAATCTTTTTTTAAGTTTGTTATATAGATCTATAGTATTTTTATCAGTCTTATAAAGTATATTAATTTTTATTTTCTTATCTAAATTTGAAATTAAACTTTCTATAAGTGACTCAAGCTGAAGGGCTCTATTGAAGGAAAATACTACAACTTCAAATCTTATATTTTCAAGTTTTATATTTTTTTTATTCAAAAAATATGAGGCTACTAAAAGATTAGAAATAATAAAGTTATAAAATTTAAAAAATTTCTTCATATTAGAATAATATTTTTTTTGAACTTAAAATTAATCTGAATAATCTTAATATCAAATATGAAATAGCTGTTAAAAAAGAATTTAAATTTTTTTTTGATTTTTTTAGAAAAAAAATACTTTTAAAATATGCAGTTTTAAATTCTGTTAAACGCGATAGATTTTGAGAAGTATCATAAAGTAAATCATATTGATTTAAGTTATATATTTTCATCTTATTATCTAATAGAAATGCGTAATCTTCAAATCGGTTATGTTCGGTTTTATATTTAACAGTTATTGAACTTTTTTTAAAAACCCATGTAGGATGTGGAACTTTAGAAAAAGGTGACAGGACATTTCCTATATAATAGCAACGAGGTTTAATTTTTTTATTTTTATTATTTATTATTCCCGAACAAACTAAATCAATAGTAATTTTATTCTCAAATATGTTTATAATTTTTTTGAATCTATTCTTATCCAGACAAATATCTCCTGAGTCAATTCGAGCTAAAAATTTACTATTACTAAAATCAATGCCAGTATTAAGTGCTCCAGATATTCCAGGATTATAGTTTTTCAATAATATAATTTTGTTATGTTTTTTTTTGATTTTTTTATATGTTTTATTATTAGGATTCTCAGAATCATCAATAATAATAATTTGTTTTATTTCTTCTATATTACTTAAACTATCTACAGTTTTTAATAGGTTTTCATCAGGATTTTTACTGGGAATTAAAATATCTATAAACATTATTTCCTTTTTGATACTATTTTAATTAATGTGCAAAATTTATCAAAATAAACTAGCATACTATTAAATAAAAAATCTAATAAATTGGGCTCAATGAAATCTTTAATATACTTTTTATTTGTAAAAATTGAACTTATTTTTTGTGGTAAATACTCATTATTTTTTAGATAAATAATTTTTTTATTTCTTCCAAAGATATCAAAGCACCTTTTTATTCTATAATAAAGAAATTTTTTATTTATAAATGTATTTAATTCCCAATGTCCCCATGATGATATTTTATCTTTAATCATTGATATACTTCCAAAAGAAGTTAAATGCCAACCGGAATTAATTATTATTTTGAAAGGAATAAGATATTTTTTTTCATGTTTAATCATAAAGCGAAAATAATAAATACTAAATTTATCAAGTAAATTTTTTCTTAATGCTACTGAGCCAATCCATTTCTCCATTAATCTAAAACTTGTTGAATAAATAAATTGTTTCATGTCAGCATAATATATTTCGTCATTTTTTAAATTTTTTAGATTTTCTAAGAAATTTTTGTTGGGGATTTCGTCAACGTCACTTATAACAATAATTGCATTTTTATTTTTTATAAATTTGTTTATTGCTAGCTTTAAAAGCTCCCTTTGAAAAGTTTCATTTAATGCTATTCCTTTATTGATCTTAGTATCATTGTAAATATTTAATATAGCTTTTAATGAAGGTGAATTCTTTTTAAAAATATCTTTTTTTTTAATTAATAAATCATTCTTTGTAAAAATTTTAGTTTTGTTTTCAAAGATTAAAATTTTTTCTTGTAGATGACAAAAGTTTTTTTCTAAGAATTCTTTGAGAATTAATTTCTTTGATTTTCCTGTGAATGTATTATTTGATTCTACTATTACAAAGTAGTCGATATATTTTTCTAGATAGTTTAATCTAGCTCTCAAAATATCAGTTTCATTATTAAATATAAAAGCATCAACAATCATAAATTAAAACTTCTTATTTTTAATTATTTTTTTAATCATACACATTTTAATAATCAATAAATTTTGGGTATTTTTTATTATTCTTAGACCATTTGTGAAACGTGAAAGCTTTTTTTGATTTATATTCTTTTAAAAATGTTTCTATGCCAAATTTATAAGCAATTTTCTTCTTGGCAAATTTAATTCCATTAGATTCTAATAATTCTTTATTATGAACACACAAGAAACCATCTTCATTATAATTCCCATAATATGATTTCCATTTAAGATTTATTTTCTCAGGAAGTTCTAATAATTTTTTACTTCTTATTGATACACTATTGCCTACACTTACTATTTCTCCTTTAGGAGTTCTATAAGAAAAGTTATCCCTTGGATATGGCCAAGGAGCTCCTACATAATCATAACTCCTAAATTCGTCATCCCATAATTCAGGATTTACTACAAACCCATCAGGATGAACTAATAATATATATTTAGTATTAATATATTTTTTCAAATCATATATAATGAATTCCCCCCATTCATCAATGTTTTTGAATTTTTTTATTCTTTTATGAATAATATTTCTTCCTTTATTCCAGGGAATATAGTTAGACAATAATAAAACTTCTTTAAAATTTATATCCAACATGCTGTATCTAAGAGCCATTGCTGCTTTTTCAACTTCTTTTGTGGCTACGCAAACAAGTGTAAAATCTTTTAAATTTAAAAATTTTTTTTCTTTAAGGTTGTATGTTTCTATTCTTTTAATAGCTACTATATCAGGCTTGTTTTTAATTAAATATGTATTTAAAAAAATACTAAATTTCAATTTAAATCTATTTAATATCAGTACAATAAATTTTAGTAATGACATAATATTTAAAAAATATTTAAATTTATAATTTTTTATTTGACTTTTAAGAAAATTAGTTTCGTCATTATGGTTTTTAATAATTTCAATTATCTTTCCAATGATATTGGCAGAATCTCCAGGCATTTTATTTAGATAATATTTTTTATTTTTTACTTTTATTGCGACTAATAAATTATCATTGATACATACCTTATTTTTGTTAAGTAAAGTTTGAACTATATTTCGATCCATAGCAAGATCTTTCCAATTATTACTAGCTTTGCGAAAATTAATTTTTCTTAATTCTTCTGTTGGAATTAATGAATAAAATAAGTTACATTTTCCATTAGCATTATCTAAGATGTAATAAAAAAATTTTCTAACACAACTAAAATTAGATCTTAAAAAATTAAAGTTACTTTTACTCATTGAATGATCTCTTGATCGAGAACAATCACTTGTTGTTTCTAAATATTTAGAAAAACATATATAACCTTTGCCTGATCTCTCAATGTCCTTAACCATTTCTTCAATAAATGTATTTGATCTCCAGTCATCATCAGAAACCCAACAAAAGTAATCTCCCTTCGCATAATCTAATACTTTTTTAGTATTTTTTAGTACGCCTATGTTTCGAGGATTTTGTATTAATTTAATTCTTGGATCATTAAATAAATTTGTCTTATAAAGTAATTTATTTTTTATATTTGTTGAATTATTATCAGCGACAATTATTTCAATATTCTTATATGTTTGATTAAGAATATTTTTTATACAATTTTTTAAATCATCAGGTCTATTAAATGTAGGTATACCTATAGATACAAGTTTATTTGATTTTGAAATCTTTTTTTTATAAATCATCTCACTATGTATTCTGAATTTATATCTGGGACATATCTCATTATCTCATTTTTTCTGTAAGGAATTGCTCCTAATTCAATATTGCCTTTTGCATTTAGATTACTCCATGCTTCATAAACAAAATCTTTTAATTTTAATGGCACACCACTACCAATATTTTTGATGATTATACTTTCTCCTCTCATATTTATAATTTCCTCTAAAATTTTTTCAGAGATATCCTCAACCCTACAAAAGTCCCTTATTTGTTCTCCAAATGTCATTTTTAAGTCTTCACCATTTAAAGCTTTTTCTTTTAATGTGGGCCAAAGTCTAGTCTTTAATTCTCCTTCGCCATAAATTTGAAATAATCTCAAAATTTTTAGATTTACTTTTTTTTCTATCGCCCACTGAGTCATTACTAGAGAACAAACTGCTTTTGAGGTGGGATAAGTTTGTGTTGGAAATAATCCAGCATCAGGCGGAATAAATTCATATTCTTCTCCTTTTTTCCCATATTCAAAACATGAACCAGTGATGACGAATTTCTTTATGCCCGCATTGTATGCAATGTTGAAAAGTTTTAACGTCTCTGAAACATTAAATTCCATGCAATTTTCTAAATTATCATAGGGAAAGTTTGCACTATGTGCTGCCATATGAACTAAGACTTCATAGCCTTTGAAATCATCTATTTTAAGATCTGAGAATTTCTTAACCAACCAAATTGGTTGATCTTTTAAAAAGATTTTAACTTTACTTTTTTCACTTCTTTTTACGGCTTTGAGTTTATGAGATTTAACTAAAGTCTTTTTAATGAAATGAGAACCAAGGAATCCTGTTCCTCCTGTTAGGAAAATATGCATTCTTCATCTCCTATTGAGGGGTGCTCTGAGTCTCTAGTAGACAATATTGGATTGTTACACTGCCAATTATAATTAATGCTACTCCAAAGTATTCCTTTATCTTGCTTTGGGTTATGTTCTTTATCAGCCATATACTGGACTATGGTTTTGTTTTTTAAACTTAAAAAACCATGAGCAAAACCTTTTGGAATAAATACGGCCAAGTCGGATTCACCTTCAAGTTTAATTGCAATTGGTTTATTGTAATACTTTGATCCTTTTCTAATATCAACACAAACATCAATTATTGAACCGGTAATACAATGTACAATTTTATTGTGAGCACTTTCATTTACCTGAAAATGCATTCCTCTAATTACATTTTTATTAGAAATTGAATGAAAATGTTCTTTAGGTTTAAAATTTATACCCATTTTATTAAGTTCATCAAAATTGAAAAGTTTTAAAAAGCTTCCCCTATGGTCTTCATATTTAGGGATCTTAAATGTTATTAAGCCAGAATTATACTTTTTCAATATTTTGTACATTTTATTGTAAATATTTATTCTAATTAACTAACATAATTTTAATTATCAAATTTATCAAGAAAAGAATTCTTCAATGTTTTTTTTACAAATTTCATATGGATCTCCACCATCATTTACTTTTTTGTACCAAGAAATAGTTTCATAAACAGATTTCTTAAAGTCCCATTTAGGTCTCCACCCTAATAACTTAAAGGCTTTTTCATTTTGCAAATTTAAATTACTAGCTTCATGTAAATCCGAATTATTTGAAATGTCTTCCCACTCTCCCGGCCAGTATTTAAAGACTTCCTCAACTAATTCCAAAACAGTTTTATTACTAAAAATATTAGGCCCAAAATTGAATTCATTGTATTCCGGAGAATTTTTCCTTTTATATAGTGCCTCTGCTAATGTCAAATAACCACTTAGAGGTTCCAAAACATGCTGCCAAGGTCTATTTGCAGAAGGATTTCTTATCAATATTTTTTTTTCTTCTATTAATCCTTTAACTATGTCTGGTACGATTCTGTCTTCTGACCAATCGCCTCCTCCAATAACGTTCCCTGACCTCGCTGAAGAAATATTAAGGTTTTTACAAGTTAATTCATTGTTAAAGCTTGACCTCCAACTCTTAATCGCAATTTCAGCAGCAGCTTTACTTGCGCTGTAAGGATCATATCCCCCTAATTCGTCATTTTCTCTATAACCATAAACCCATTCATTATTTTTGTATACTTTATCAGTTGTGACCATTATAATGGAACATTTTTTTTTCAAATCTTTTGATGCTTCTAAAATATTTAAAGAACCCAAAACATTAGTTTGCCAGGTAAGCATAGGCTGTCTATAACTTTTCCTTACTAAAGATTGCGCTGCTAAATGAATTATTAAATCAGGCTGAAAATAATTAATTATATTTTTTAGATTATCAAGATCTAAAATGTCAGAAATATGGTTAGTAAATTTGTTTTCTATTTTTTTTTCTACATTTTTGAATAATGATTTTTTTTCTGCTTCAAGAGAATACCCCAATATATCTGCTCCCATTGCTAGAAGAGATATTAAAAGCCATGTACCTTTGAAGCCTGTATGACCAGTAATAAGAACTTTCTTATTCTCCCAAAATCTTTGATTATTCATTCCCAAACTTTCCAAGGAGCTTTTTTTGAATCCCATAAATCTTCTAAGTAAATTTTATCTCTAAGAGTATCCATTGGTTTCCAAAAACCAATATGTTTATAAGCATTTAATTGATTATCTCGTGCAAGTGTCATTAGTGGCTCTTGTTCCCAGATAGTACTATCTTCTTTAACTCTCTCAATAACTTTTGAATTACAAACAAAGAATCCTCCATTTATCCACCCACCATCTCCATCGGGCTTTTCTAGAAATGAAGTCACATCATTGTCGTTCTTTAGATTTAGAGATCCAAAACGTCCTGGGGGTTTAACTGCAGTTATAGTTGCATCTTTACCTGATGAAAGATGTGACTTAATTAAATTATCAATATTAATGTCTGCTAAACCATCACCATATGTAAAACAAAAAATATCATCTTCTATGTATTTTGAGACCCTTTTTAATCTCCCTCCAGTCATTGTATTTTCTCCAGTATCTACTAATGTAATCTTCCATGGTTCTGTAGTTTGCGAATGGATTTTTATCTTGTCATTAGCAATATCTAGTGTTATATCGCTTGTATGAAGAAAATAATTGGCAAAATATTCTTTAATTAAGTAACCTTTAAAACCACAACAAATAATGAAATCATTAATTTTATAGTGACTGTAAATTTTAAGAATATGCCATAGTATAGGTTTACTTCCAATTTCTATCATTGGTTTTGGTTTGGTTTGAGTTTCCTCACTAATTCTTGTACCTAGGCCGCCTGCAAGTATAACCGCTTTCATGTCTTATTTTGAGTAGATAATCATTATAGAACCCAGTCTGTCTTAAATTCCAATTTTTGATTTTCATATAATAATTTGTTCAAATTCGCAAAAATCTTAATTTTTATTATTTGTAAAATATAAATCTTTATAGATTTTCGATAAATTGTTCAATGACTTTAAAAAATCTTTCAAACATTTTGTCTGTCATACCATGATGTAGAGGTAATAATACTCCTCTTTCCATTATCGCGTCAGAGTTTGGATAGCCTTCTTCTCGGGAAATATAAGTTTGACCTTTCATCATAGGCTGTCTAATTATATTCCCTGTGAAAACAACTCTGGTTTGTATATTATTCTTTTCTAAATATATTTGAAATTCTTTTCTTGAAAAAGGAGCGTCCTTTTTTATTAATACTGGAAATGCTAACCAAGCTGTATTCGCATTTGGATTCTCAATAGGCACAGAAAAAAATTTGTTATACTTACTAAAGAAATTCTTTTGTAAAAGATAATTCTTTTGTCTAATTCTAATATTTTCAGATAATTTTTTTAATTGTTCAATTCCAAAAGCAGCTCCAATTTCACTGCCCTCGAGGTTATATCCAATTCTCTCAAATACAAATTTTGCATCATAATCTAAACCATCTAAGTTTACATTAAATCTGTTTTCAATAGCTTCGCTTTTTTCATCATATAGTGAGGAACTTCTTCCCCATGATCGAAGAAGTTTTGCTGATTCGTAAATATCTTTTTTGTTAAGAGTTAATGCACCGCCATTACCTGCACAATTTATAATATGGGAACCATAAAAGCTTGTTATAGATATATCAGTATAATATCCAGTTGAATATCCATTCAAAGTTGCGCCAAGAGTATCTGCAGAGTCTTCAATAACAACTAAATTATGTTTTTTGGCAAGCTCACTTATCTTCTTCCAATCGCAAATATTACCCATTAAATTTGGTGCTAGTATCGCAACTGTTCTTGAGGTTATAAGTCCTTCTATTTGTTCACAATCAATACAGTAAGATAAAGGCTCAACATCAGCAAATACAGGAATCAAATTATTTTTTATTAGGCAGCCGACAGTTGTTGAAAAAGTTAATGCAGGAGTTATTATTTCTGAATTAATTGGAAAATTTAAAGATTCTATTCCCAAGTAAAGCGCAGATGATCCAGAATTAACAAACAAACAATAATCTTTATTAAATAGTTTTGAGATTTTGTCTTCAAATATCCTTGCATAATTACCCATTTGAGTTGACTCATTAAGGCATTTAACTACAGCTTCTATTTCTGAATTTCCATATACAGTCTTGGCATAAGAAATACTTTCATCCATTTAACGATAGTTTTAACTTTACTTATCCTAACTGAAAATTAAAGATATATTAAGTTTGTAGATCAAAAATAAATAAATTTTTGACGGGATTTGAAGTGTTTTAAGAACTCAAGCAGTATTTAAATAAGAAGATTTGTTTAATAATCAATTTGGGAAAAACTTATTTAATTGTTTTATATGTTCAAGAAAAAGTTTTTTTTTAAATTTTATTTTCGTATTGTATTAAATTTCTAAAGTAATCAGAGTTTTTAATAAGTTGACTGAATTGGCCAAAATTTTCAATCTTTCCATCTTTTAATATATAAATCCTATCAAAATTCTTAATAGATTGTATCCTGTGAGCTATTGAAACTACTGTAATTTTTGGAAAATTTTTAAAAATTTCACAAAGCATTTTTGATTCTGTCTCATTATCTAATGCACTTGTAGCTTCGTCTAGAAAAAGTAAATCACATTTCTTATAAATTGCTCTCGCAACTCCTATTCTTTGTTTTTGACCTCCACTTAAATTAATACCTCTTTCGCCAACTTGTGTATTTAAACCATCTTTTGATGTTTTTAATAATTCACTCAGTTGAGCTATTAAAGCTATTTCTTTTATTTCTTTAAACCTATATTTGTA
>MDSZ01268012.1_pt1 | contig 15106 bp, 7 predicted proteins | sample 811201 | NCBI WGS metagenome assembly MDSZ01 (sample SAMN05326647, study PRJNA326480) | marine metagenome | isolation source: seawater | place: Indian Ocean: North | collected 2010
ACTAATTTGATTCATTAATTGGTCCATACCTGATAATTTTTCTTCCATACCATCTAACATATCCATTAATGATTCTAACTTATCATTAGTTTCTTCTGTGTTTTTTTCTAGATTTTCTTGTTTGTCTACTAAATCAGTAACTTCAACTTCAGTGGTATTTTCTTCTTCTGCGGCAGGTTCTGCTGCTGGTGTTGCCGGTGCTGGTGTTGTCGGTGCTGGTGGTGGGGGTGGTGGTGTATCTCCCGCTGGTGTAGTGTCTACATCTAAATCAACCTCTTCGTCCCCAACTCCCATTTCATCAAAAGTTGTTACCTCTGGTGCTGCATCATCAACTTCAGCTTCTGGGTCTTCTTGTTCACCCAATTCAGATTTTTTTGTACCCATTATTCTATCAACATGACTACCCATCCCTAAACCTTGGAAACCACCTAACATTTGTTCTTGTAAGTTAGTAGCGTTGTAACCTATTTGATTAAATCTTTTTAATTCTTTTAATAAATCTTTTTCTAAATTAGCCATTTAATAATTGTTTTACTTGTCCGTTTGGTGATTCTACTTGTACTTTTCTATTTACTCTAATCTCATTTTCTACTCTTTCAATTAGACCATCTCTACTTCTAATAGTATAACAAATTCCTGTATCTAAATCACAAACTTGTTTACCGTCACTTGATTCACCATTTTCAACAATATTATTGGTAGCTTTACCTATAAAATTACCTAATTTTTGTTTTAAATCTTCTGTTATCATAGTATTGTTTATTATATAAATATTATTAAATATAAATAAAATCTTTTAAGACTTATTTATGTTGTTTTTTCTTCAATAAGATAGTCACTATTAAAATTATTTGGATTTAAAAATATCTCGTCTTCACCTAAATTTTTATTAATAACGTATTTTCTTATTTCATAATGTAAGTGTACACCACTTGAGTTACCGGTAGTTCCCATAACACCAACTTTGGTACCTTTTGTAATTCCTTGTCCCTCTGATATGCTTGATATAGTTTTTGGTTTTAAATGAGCTAATCTAAATTGATATCTAGATATGGCTCCTTCTACCCAACCTGTCGTATCAGATTGTTTAACTAATACTTTATCTACATACATAGCATTACCATAACCGCCACCACACTCTTTTGCTTTTTCTGTACTACCAGCGATACAACCACTAAATTTCTTAGTGACGATACCAGAAACTGGTGAAACTATATTAATATCTTGACCTTCAAACTCTAATTTTGGTTGATAGTCTACTCCTTTGTGACGTCTTGTACCTTTCTTTGATTTTCTTCTAGCCCAAAAAACTTGGTCTGGTGCTGGTGTCCTAATTTTATCTAAATTAACTGGGTCTTGTAATGGGAAGTTTAAACTGGTAATATCTGAGTCACTATCTAAAATATTATCATCAACTTCTTCTTCTGTAAAATTATGTTCATCTAACTCATTTTCTTCTTTATTTACCGATATTGTTTCTTCAATTTCATCAAATGATTTTAATAATTTATCCTGAATTGTTGCCAACATATCAGTAACTTTAGGTAAACTGGTTATACCCACCCTTACACCAGTAAATGTAGTTGTCATATCATTAGGTGATATATTATGAGTAACATCCATAATAAGGTATGGTCCACTAAACATAGGTACATATCTTAATTGAAAATAAGTAGTTGGTTGAATTAAGGCATTACCCATCGCTGTTACCTGACATTTATAAGACCTAGATTTATATAGATTAAATAAATTTAGTGAATTTGTAGATACTTTTGAACCACTTGCCATTTTACCCATGTCTTCCATAATTCTAAAAGCTTCACTAGTGTTTGGGAATTCCGATTGGTCTAAAGCAATACTTTCAAATATTTGTTGGTTTGGTATTCCAAAATCAACAGCAAAGGCCATAACCTTATTACTTAATTCTCTTTTTTCTTCATTATCTGGAATAGGTCCACATAGTGGGTTAGGACTCACCCTATTTAAAACAAAAGAATCGTTATTATATCCATAATTAAAACTTTTTATATCTAAACTAGTAGACGGTGGTCCTACATATTGACACAAATATTTAGGAGATGATTTAGTTGTATCTACTTCTTTAAACGCACCAAACATTGTATCACCTTGTGCTTGGGTGTTATTACCTTGTATATTATAAAAATTAATATATGATGGAAGAGGTATAAAATTAAAAAAGTTTACACTACAAAGATGACTCATAAAACCAGCTACTGTTTGTTTTACAGAAGTACTTGGTTCGTTAGTAAATGGTGTATCTAAACCTAAAAATATATATATGTCAATTATTGCTTCATTACCAATATCTCTATTAGCGTTATCTAAAAACATAAATCTTTCCATTACAGTATTATGAAAGGGTATGTTAGAACTTGTTGTTCTAGTAGTATTCACATCTTCACCTTGTACTTTAGTACCTGATATCCACTTATCGTTAAAAGTTTTAAATACTTGGTATAATTCTAATTTTAAATTATCGGCTACAATTTTAGGTCTTTGGTCTTCAGAATCGTTATCGATATTATTAGATGATTCATTTAAAGATTTAAATGGGTCTATTTTAGATATAGCTGTTAAAAATGTATTTGTATACAAGTCTGAAGTTTCATTCATAGCTTTTAAAATATCATTTATATTTTTATCAAAATCAGATTTACCTAAACCAGTGTTTCCACCTGAACTATTTTTTTCTGTAGATGTCACATAAAGTTTAAGTATTGGTGCGAATTGGTACACAAGTACATGAGTTATATTATACTCTTTAAAGAAATCAAAACATATTTGTGTTATTCTATCAAATTCAGGATTTCCTAATGACGCGTATTTTTTAGGATAAACGTATTTTGAGATATCTGACTTAAATCCAACTGTAGGCATCAAAACTGTATTATCAAATTCAGGTATAAATAAAGAGTCATTTTTTCCTAACATATAATATATTAGAGACAGTGTTGAGGTTGTATTAGCTGTTGATGGTGGTCCTGGATTTGGGGTGACTGTTATATCCCAACCATTTACTGAACCGTGTTTATATACAACAGACTGATTTAAAAATATCCTACAAACACTTAAGAATTTTTTATACTGACTTTTAGCTAACTCTTGTGTGGTAGCAATTGGGTTTTCTGACTCTACTTCAGATTTTTTAAGAACCATAAAATCTTTAAATATAGATTTAAAATTACTGTATTTACCTTCTACAACACTAGCGTCTGGGTTTTGTGATTGGGAAAAATTTAAAAATTGTTTTTCAAATTCATCTAAAACTTGTGATGGGAAAACCGATAATAGTTCATCAATATCTTCATAAAATGAACCAGTATTTATGTTCCAAGCTTCTTGTTCTGACAAGGACTTATTAATTTTTTTCATATAACTACTAGGTGGAACCCAACCGTATATAGCACCGTAAGAACCAGGAGTACCTATATTATTAACATCAAAAGCACCATAACCAGCACCAGCCCATAAAAATCTAGCACTACCATCAAAACCAGCTGTAGTTATATTGTCACCCATAAAACTTAAGTCGGTATTGACTAAACCTCCAGCAGATGGATATAAAACATAATATGGGTCTGTAGTAGCATCAATATCAGTAATACCAGCGTTTCCTATATTAGCAGAATCAACAAAAGTTGTGTAAAAATCATAAGAAATTTCATCTTTAGTAAATGAAAGATTTTCTTCTTTTTCTATACCTAACTGAAACGAGTTTATAAAATTATTTTGTATAACTGGTGTAGGTGTCCAACTACCAACCGCATTTAAAACATTTGTATTTGTTATAATTTTATGAGTTGCATCTATAAGTCTTGGCCAAAAACCTAAAGTAACGTTAGTTGTATTTAAACCTGGTAATATATTACCATTAAGTGTAAAATCATAAAAACCATTAGGGTTTGCAAATCCAGGGTCCACATAAAACCTATCACAAGATACATTACCGTCTGAACCTGTATTGGTGGTTGGGTCACCACCTAACCCTACAAACATACTTTCTTCAATTGGTTGGTCTATGTTAGTTTTATAGTTCCACCAAATAGAACCCATTTTTAAGACAAAAGAATATGGTAACTCATGATAACCAGCTAATTGTTTAATTAATTGTGCGACATAACCACCGTATTGATTTTTATTATTAAATTCTTTTATAACCTTTTCTAAAGTACTAGATAACGGTAATGAATTTAAAAATAAATAAGATGCTTCAACATATGGGTCGGTAGTTGACGTGGTTTCTTTTGTGTTTGCTTTATAAATCGCGTTTGCAAACCAAGGTGTGTTTAACATGGACACACACTGTTTTAGAAAGGAGGTGTTATTTATACCTTCTGTTAGAGGTTGTAAGAGTATATCTTGTTCTGTGGTATCATAATACTCAGCCCAATCTGTTTCTAATGTAAATGTTTTTATAATATCCAGTTGGTCTGGTTTGGTTATTATACCAAAATTACCATAGTTATCGACTTCCCAGTTTAGATTTGAGAAGAATAATTTAGGATTTTCGGTTCCGTATACATTTGTTTGTGGTGGCATTTCTAATTCATCTATTATAAAAAAGTCAGAACCTGAAGCTATATTGTCACTATCAGCTAATCTCCTCCAAAAATATTTGTTGTTGTAATTAAATGGGAAAAAATCATAAAAACCATCTTGTGTTTTTTTACTCTCTAGGTATAAACTTTTATACATCCCATACGTACCATTGTTAGTATATTTTTCTTTAACACTAGATGCTGGGTAAAGTCCAAAATTTGTACCAATTATGTTATTATTATTTACCCTGTTATTAATATAAGGTGTATTAATAAAAGCATTTTTACTCCAAATATAAAATTTATCAGGTGTTGAAGCACTTAGTTGTCCTAATACTTTATAAGAATCTAAACCATTATCTTTAAAAAATTCTGATAATTCTAAATTTTCTTTGATTGCAAATTCTAAGTTTTTACTATCATTACTAGCAGCTTGTCTAATTACCGCGGCTAATTGTTTTTGTTTTCCTAGTTGGTACCCTGTAACACCAACATACTGTGTAAAATCTTGAGCTCTATCTATTAGTTCCCATAACAAATCATATTTTGTTTTTGTTTTATACATTTCATTAGAAAATGGAAATTCTCTTACAGATATTGGGGATACTTCGATAAATTTAGCATCATTACTTACTGGTAATTGTGTTTCATTTTTTCTAGTTAATACAGATTTTGTATATTCTTCTATAAATTCTACTTCTGGCCATATTTTTTTACTGTAGGCTTTTGTAAATGATAAACTACCAGCGGCTCCAGGATATTGTAACACTAATTTATTTTCTTGGTCATCAAATTCATAATACTGAGGCCAAGGAAATACCGTAGTTTCCCCCTTTACAGCGTCTTTATAACTTTGTTTATCACTGATAACAGCTTTTATTCTGTCTGGATTGTTTCTTTGTTCAAAAGCGTCGGTATGAACCTTATCTAGAATTCTTAAATATGTATCCACACCAGCCATTATTACAGCGGTTAAATTTCTAATTGTTGGGTCTATAGTTAAACTTTCCTTAAATACTCTGTTAAGTTTTTCTGTTACTTCAGCTTGTATTTCATTATAATTTTTTTCAAACTCTTCTAATACTCTCGTAAAAACTCCACCAAAACTTTTAGGGGTGTCATCTAAAACATACCAACCTTGTTCTGGTACTTCATTTATATTATTTGCATTATTACTTCTTGCTCTTTGACTTTCTACTTTAAAATCTTTTACTAAATTTACAGCACCAGGCCCTTTATCAACCCCAAAAGTTTTATTTTCACTTAATATTTTTTTATAACCTTCTATAATATATTTTAGTTTATCTTCAGCCTGTTCTATATATCCAGTACTGGTTTCTTTAAGTCTAAAAGCTGTAGCAACTACTTTTTGACCGTCACCACTTGCTGAACCCACACTAACATCTAACAATATATTATGACTTTTATCTATATAATTTTCTACCCAACCATTAGTTCCAAAAATTGCATTATAAAATGTTTTAAGTTTGTCTTGGTATATTTTTTGGTCGTTGGTAAATTCTAAGTCTACTCTTTTAAAATTTTTCTTTAGATTGTCTGTAAATGTTTCTACTTTTCCTATTAACTCATATATTGTTAAATGTGGAAAATCATTTGGTATTAGTTTTAGTTTTTTATATATTTCATAAACGTCGTCCATAACCTTTCTACCATATCCTTTTTGTTCAACATCTAGAGACCCTGAGACTTCTGTGGTACTAGGGTATAGGTAAGGGGCTAACATTGCCTGTTGAAGATTAATATCATTTAATAAAGCAATATGATTACCTATAAAATTAGCTGTGACATTATAGTCACCAGAATTACTATCAAAACTAGCTTTAAAATTAATAAGAGCCAGTTGATATTTTACTGCTTGTCCGTAAAAACCTTTAACGGTTAATTCAAATTGTGGGTAAGGTAAGTGAAAAAATGCCGTATACGGTGTATTGGTTTCTGCTTGTTCAAAAAGTGTTTTACCCCTAACATCTGTAAAAGTTATTGTTACTTCTGGAATAAAAGAAGAACTTATTTTTATGTCAATATTTTTTATTCCAAATCCTTGAAAGTCATTTTTATTATCTATTGTTTTAGAAAAAAAGGTTTGTCCTTTTTCGTTAGTTTCTTCTTGTCTTTGTATTTTATTTATAGATGGGTCTGTGAATCCTTCTGTCCAATCACTATCTAGTGATTTTTTACCTACAGGTTTTAAAAAGTTAATTTCTCCGTCAAATAATTCCACTTTTACTCCAGTATCTGAAGCTCCTTTACCTACTATTAATTTTGACCTGGGAATTACTCTTGCTACTAGATTTACGTAAATTACTAAATCTTCATGTCTAACTAACCTATCTTCTACACTTTGTCCATTAGAACTAGTAATTTTATTAGGGTCTATTAGTACTAGATTGTCACAGATTTGTTCAACGTATACCTTTTCACTAGAATTAATGATTTCATCTGCCATAATATAAGAAATATTTATCTAATTCACTTTTGTAGTCCTGTAAACTAACTGTTAGTGGAAAAGGAACTCTTATTATTCTACCATCTTTAATATTCCATTCTTGTCCACCATACTCAGGATTTGCTTGTAATATTAACCACCCAAAATAAGGTGTATTATAAACTTGTTGTGATATTTTATCTAACCTACTTTGTCCTATTTTATAAACCAGGTATTTATCTGAGCTTTTTTTAGGTATAGTTATTAAAGGTACCGTTTTAGGGTTACCATTTATTTCAAAATCTTTATATCTATTGTAATATGACATTTTAATCTATACTTATGTTTTTTTCTATTTTTAAATTATAACTACTGTTGTTGGTTCCCATAATTGTAGAATCAAAAAACCTCCTTACTAATGATAACTCACTATTACTCTGTGTAAAGTTAACTTCAAAATTATCTATCGCTTTTGGAATTCCTTTTAATTGTTTTAGTTTACCTGGTAGTTCGGTTTTGTCAAAATATTTTTTATATTTTTTAGTATCATAATTTAATAAAGTTATTGCGAATTTTAATAAATTAGTTTTATATGTTTCTGATATTTCTTTTTTTATACCTTCACTATATTTTGTTCTAATTTTAGTCAGTTCTTTAATTAGTTCATTTGTTCTAAAAGATACTAATTCCTCAGCATACTCATATCTAGTATGTGAATCCATATATCTAATAATTTCTTCACTCATTAATTTATCAATAAAAAATAAATATTCATTAGAGTATGTTAGTGTTTTTGTATATTCAGGACTGACGGATGCGTACGCGTTAGAACAAAATATTTCTAATGTTTGTGAGGTTGCTGAAACTTCAGCTATTAAATTTGTAGTACTTGTACCGGTTGTTAAATCAAGACTGACTAGTCCATTATTTGAGGCTCCTGTTAGGTAACCACCCACACTAGAAGATATTAAATTTAATTTATCTATAGAATTAGTTAATTGTAATTGCCTATCTCTTAATTCTATTAAGAATTCTAAAAGTAGTCCTCGTAAATCCATCCAAGAATTTTTTGCATGTTTTAATAAAACTTTTTTAACATATTCTTTATCTTCAATATTAGAACCAAAAGGTATTTCTTGTTGTATACCTGTTGTTTGAGCTGTTATAGAATTTTTTAAGTCTATGTACTTATCATCTAATCTTTTTAAAGAGTCATTAGGAAACCCAACTAAGTTTGGGTTGGTGTCCATAATGTTACCCCATTCATATCTAATGTCTCTAAACGACTCTTCCAAAACACCATGCCCCTTTTGTGTGTATAAATCTATAAAACCAGAGTTTATAAACTCACTATAATCTTTTGCGTTAGTTAAAAACGTATTATATAAAATTTTATATTTAGCTTCTCCTGTTAATGCCATTATTCAGTTTTTTCTTCAACCTTTAAGTGACCTTCTGTACCTGAATCTGTTTCAGATACAGAAGTGTCTGTACCTCCTTCAGGTTTTTTAAAGAAGTTATTAAAATTATTAGCTATTTCAGATGGTGATTTCATAGATTCAAAATCAGAAACCTGAACTTTTTGTGCTCTTTCATCGTAAAGTTCTGTGTTTGCAAAATAACTAAATGATAAAGCATTTTGTAATTTACTAACAGGACCTTCTAATCCTTGACCACCAATAAATTTAAAGTTAGTTTGGACACTAACTATCATAGGTTGAACTCCTATACCTTCTGGATTTAAATCTAATAAGTTTTCATCATAAGAATAACTTATGGAGTCAAAAACAACTTTAGAATGATAAAAATCACCTATTCTCAAAACACATATTGGTGGTGGACCAAACGCTGTGTTATCAGCATCGACAATAGTTGTACCTTGTTCTGTTACTGTTGGTATTGTTTTTCCGGGTCTTACACATTGTAATAAAAAGGTAAGTCTAGAATTTAGTCCTTCTGGTGTCATAGAGTGAAAAGCTGGGTGGAAAAATTTTAAATTATCCCTCATTGATTGATATATAAAAGGATATTGTTCTCTTAAAAATGTAAAGTAATTTGATTCTCCTAGTAATTTTCTAATTATACTAGTTATTGTAGCTTTTTTATCTGTAAACCCAATTCTAAACCCACCATTTAATGTACCTTCATTAACATTATTTACATTTAAATGTCCTTTTTCCGCATCTTCATTTTGGTTATTTTCTATAGTTTGAGCTTCTTCTGTTGTTAAATGACCCCCTAAATCATCTTCGTTTGATAGATTATCTAATGTTGTATTGTCTTGGTCAGCGTTATAGTCATCGGTAACATCTTTTGACCCACCATTTAAAGCTACTTGTATTTGATTTAAAAATTCAAAACTTAAATTAGGATATTGTTCTGCTAATTGGTATATGTCATATTTTCTACAACCTGCGAAAAAAGCCTCTAAAATAGCGTCTGCCTCCGCATCCGGTAAACCTTTTAACTGTGTATCTATTATAGAATTTAATATTGCTGGGTGGTCTACAACTATTTTCCAAGAAAGAGTACCTAGTCTTTCTGTGTGGTTATATGTGTATATAGGTTCTGGTCTCCCTAAAAAGTTAGTACTACTCCAACTAGCTGAATTTGTATCACCAACTTGTATATCATAAGGTGGAAACCACATTATTCTACCACCATTAGGTCCTTTTTCTGATGCTGGTAAATTTGTGTGTTCACTAGTACCTCTCCATGATAGGTTTTCTACAGAAAACATATATTTTTTAACTTTTGTACCATCTGGCATTGTTGTAGACTTACCACCATCTAAATTAGTAGGAGCTATATTTAAGTTAAACGTAGAATCTAAAATAGAATTTGTATTTTTCCACATGTTACCCCCACTCCTAACCAAATCTTTATATCTAGTATATGGTCTATCTTTAGTCCAAGCTCTACAATATTGTACACAATTCCACACTACTTCTCCAGGGATAAAATCTACAACCCTAGAACCTTTAGATATGTTTTTATATCCATCATTAAAAATTTTAGATACTTGGTCTATAGCATTACCAGCATGTTTCCATTTTGCACCACCATATGGGGGTGCTGAGTCCATTAAATTTTGTGTATAATCTAATAAACTACCTTTTTTCTTTGGTTTTAAATCAGACCTTGTGGAAAAGAACATCATAGACGAGTCTATCGACTGTACTGAATTTTTTCCAAACCAAGTAAAACCACCTTCAATTGTTCCACCATCTATAGTAGCTTTACCTAAAGAACCTATTTGATAGTATCTCCATAAAGCTCTACCGTCTACATTATCAAATTCTTTGTAAACTTCTGATGGACCATAAACTAAAGCTCTTATTTCTCTACCAAAAACATCTTTAGGTGTTGCTTCGATAGGTGATTGTATTAATCCTGGTTCTGTATTTTTACTTCCTACATAATAATGGGAAAGTGGAGCTTCTATTGATGAGTCGACACTTACTCTAGTGTAATCAGGACGATAAATATTATAATTAAGATTTAAAAATAATAAAGATTGTTGGTCTTTACCCATATACTCTATAAACTTATCAGATGGTGCGGGTACACTTAATGGTGTGTTAGGTAATGGATTAGAGTTTGCTATTCCATTCCATATAGAATTTAATATCGCTGAAGCTTGACCGGCCATAGTTACTTGAGCTATATTGTTAGCTCCTTGTCCAGCGATACTATTAATATCTAATGGTGTGACTGGTAAAAAATAATTTCCTGGTATCGGTGAATCTATACTAAATGCCCCTTCTAATCTAGAAAGATAATCTGATTTTTCTGGTAAAATTGCCCCTGGAGAGGTTGTAACATTTAAAGTAGCATCACCTTTATCACTAATATTAAAATCAAATTGTGCTAAATTAAAACCTAGATTATCTTTTAAATATGGAAACGATGACTTTATTAATATTGAGTCGTCTAGTACCATAGAATTTATAGTAACTAGTTGTCCATTATTACTAGTTACAGATTCTAATATTTCTATAGCTGTATAATTTGAGTATGAAAAATTATCAAATGATATCCCAGGTATAAACCCTTGAGGTTGTAAGGTGTTGGGGCTAATATATTCTAATTGTGCTTTTGTAACTAAATTTACAACATTAACTGAAAGTGGGTTTCCGTATCCATCTTGAGGTCCGTACTTATTTATTAAAAATTGTGTTTCTTTTAATGGTATACCATTCATATCTGTAACATCCTCTGGTAAAGGAGAATCTTTTACAGATTGCCAATTTTGTTTATCTACAATTACACTACCTGGTTGTTGGTCTCCGTTTGGTGGGATAGGGTTACCTCTATCCAAATACGACCCATCTAAATTTCTAGCAAGTAAAGCTTCTCTAATTCTTTGTGTACCAAGAACTGAGATATTAAAGTCTCCTTGTGTAAAAGGGTAATTTTTTCCTGTATTTTTACCTACTGACATATTTAAACTCTTTTGTTATAAATAGGTTATTCAACCATTTTTTAACTTGGTGTGGTTGATTTTGACCCACTTTTACTAACGCCTAAAGCTATTTCATCAAATAAAGGTGGTAATACCTCTCTGACTTGATTAGGAGTTAACCTTATGGTGTTACCATCATATCTTATTTCTAATGGTGAAAATACTATATTTATATTTTCACCCATGTTTTGATTCATGTTTTGATTTGTTGTATTATTTACATAATTGTTTATTAAATCTTGTCCTTCTGGTGTGTTTTCTAAAAAATTTGTTATTTCTTGTGGGTTTGTAACATCTATATTACTTAAACCACCACCTTCATATGCTCCTCCAGTTGCAGTGGGTCTTCTTGTTCTATCAGGATTTTCGTAACCACCCAGAGCATTGTTAAAAGCATCGTTTATAGCGTCACCCATCATTTCACCTGAAACATTGGTGATGTTTGCACCTGCTGAACTTAAAAGACCTCTTAAATCCTGTCCACCCTCCATAAAAGTACCACTTAATAATTCATCACCCAATCCTGATTGAGCAATAGCAGTTGCTAAATCTTGAGCTGAAGTACCTAACACACCACTAGCCGCTGCTTCTGTTAATAGTGTTTGAATTAAAGCTGTGTTGGCGGCCATACCTTCTTGGACTGTAAGTTGTGCTTTATTAACCGCGTCTAAGTCCATAGCATCTTTTTCACTCTGGGTCCTTAATTTATCTAAGATACCACCTTGCATATTACCTTCAGCTTCGATTGCATTTTGTAATTGGTCAAAGGACAACTCCTCCTCTCCTAATTTTATTCTAAATGTACCGTCTGGTTGAATGTCAGCCATAGAGGCTATTAATTCTTTATCTTGTTCACTAAGGTCTGGGATACCACCAAGCTTTCCAATCGCTTGAGTTCTTTTAGCTGCTTTTATAGCTGTTTCAGCGAGATTTTCATAATCTTGTCCAGTGGCTTCTGCCATAGCTTTTAACCTCATTCTTTCACCAGGAGATATACCAAACTCACCAGTTTCTTTATTAAATGTAACAGCACTTTCTGCTGTTTTTACAAGTGACTTTTGTAGACCTTCAACATCATTTTGAGCCATATACATTAATTGGAATGGGTCTAATAATTCACTAGCTGCTCCACCAATCATTTGTAATTGAGCGGCCATTTCTATAGCACCTTCTGGTGTAAATGCTTTATCAGCTGCTCTTAAAGCATTATCAAAATTATATCCTAAAACTTGTGCTTCTGCTACCATTTTTGATAACCCATCAACACCATTTTGGAAACCATATGTGTTAATCTTAGATATGTTTTGTTCTACAACTGGTAAGAACTTTGAGACTGTGGCTCCATACCTACCAGCGGTAGCGATAGCTCTATTAGTTGTTTCTGTAGCTTCTACCGCACCAACACCTATCTTGTCAAATTCACTAATAACCCTACCCATGTCAATATTATATAACTCTTCTAGTTTGGTTGCGGTAACTAGTGCTTCGGTAGGTATCAAGAAAGCTCTACCTGTTTCTTGTCCTAAATCAAATAAAACTTTTGCTAAATCGTTTGTTGTTAAAGCAAATCCCGCTAATTCTTTACTAGCTTCTGTAATCCCTAAAATGATGTCATCCATCATTACTTCATCCAGACCTATTTCTGTAATGATTGCTTTACGCATTGAGTCTGTGAGTGATAGAATGTCTAAGTAAGCCTCCATAGACCCTCTTGCTTTTGCACCAAAACCACCCTCACTTAAACCAACGAGAGATTGTATCATACCCATTGTATCTCTAAGTGTTAAATCTGCCTGACTCCTTTGCCTACTTAATTCTAATAATACGTTTTCAGTCTCACCGATAAGGTCGTATTCTCTCCTAACATTGTCTGAACCAACAGAACCTTTAGTATACCCTTCTTCTCTTAAAACTTTTTCAAATTCACTTTTTTTAATTTTTACAGTTTCACCATCAGCATCTTCAAATTCAACATATTGAAAGGATGGTATTGGGTCCTTAATACCTAATTCTTTTGCTAATTTTAATGAAAGTGAATTACCTTGTTTTCCTAATTTTTTAATGGATTTAACTCGAGATGTATAATTAGGTTCGTCATAAGTGTTAAACACACCTAAAGGCACACCTAATTCTGGATGAGACGCCAAATAAGGTTTTCCATGAGATAGAAATCCTTCTATTTTAAGTTGTAAAAATAATTTATACATACATTTGTTTGTATATAAATATTTTATCTTTTGTTTTTATTTCTTGCAGTCTCTATTGCTTGATTTCTTTTTTGAATTTCTTCTGAAAATTTGTTAAGATAGAATCTTCTTTCAAAAATTGGCATTTTTAAAATATCTTCTCTGGTGAAATTAAAGTTTTTGTTTAAGTAGTAAATCTCTTCCAACAGGGCATACCTATAGCCCGAAGAAAGGACGAAAAAAGTTCAAACCAAAATTAATACTAAATTTAACATCTTTACCAGATGGTGCTTTAGCTACCCTATTAAGTTCTAGTCCGGGTTCTACTTTAGTTAAAAATTTTCTAATTTCTTGTGCATCTACTAAAGGTAATTTATGTATTTCTAAAGATATTGTCATTGGGTCTGTTTCACCGTCTAAATCTACAACACATTTTTCTAATCGTTTTGTAGCCATAGGTTTAACTTTCATATCTTTATAACTTTCTTCTAGTTGTTGGAAATATCTAACGTCTTGTGGTGTTAAAAGTTTTAATTTTGTTTTTTTACCTGATTTAGGTAATGTAAATTCAAATAGACCTTCCGAATTAGGTTCTATTTCGATTTCTTTACTTTTTAACACTGAAAGGTCTACTACGTGTTCAAATTGTTTTCCTGTGTCAGGGTCGGTTAAAGTAAATTTATATTCTGGACCAAAAGCTGTGTTTCTTAAAAAAACGTAAACAGCTTGTCTATCACATTCCGCTAAATCTGTAGCCTCTATATCTTTATCTAAAATTTTAGCTTTTAATAATGTATCCATTAACTCACCAGACTCAGATAAATTAGGTGAAGTTAAAATATTTTCATCAGCTGCTGTTAGGTATGAAACTTTTAAATTTTTTTTCTGATTTTTATAAAAGATACCTTTAGATGGTAATTCCACTAAATCATATGGAATTGTAGGGTCTATTTCGTGTGTTTGTAAATTTTCCATTTTATATACTATATTGTTTTATTAACAATAATAAAAAAAATTATTTATTAAGTGAATAAAAATTCACAAATATCTACTATAAGTATTATAAAACAAAAAACCCACAATAATGTGGGTTTCTTAAATATATGTTTAAAATTAAATTAGTAAACTAATATACATCTATCTGGTCTTAATGTTGCTGCTATATTAGCCATTCCTTCATCACTATAAGCCAAATCATTAAAGTTAACGTCTGTTAGGAAACAACCTTGTAAAACCCATTTTTCTACTACCACACCAGTTGGGTCTAACATTTCTAAGTCGATATTCTTTTTGTATCCAGCAGCGTATCCCATTCTACCAGTTACTGACTCAGCATGTAATCTAACCCATTCCATAAGTGCTTGTGAAGCTGATGGACCAATTGGGTCTCTAAATGTAACGTTAATTGTGTTCCATACGAATCTACCAGCTACATAAGTTGATGTGTTTA
>MDSZ01094183.1_pt1 | contig 15104 bp, 15 predicted proteins | sample 811201 | NCBI WGS metagenome assembly MDSZ01 (sample SAMN05326647, study PRJNA326480) | marine metagenome | isolation source: seawater | place: Indian Ocean: North | collected 2010
GCAGATAATAAAAAAGAATATTCTTATTCAGATGAGTATAGAGCAATGTATGATGGGATTAAAGATTCTGATTGGAAAATAGACATTAAAAATAAAGAGTTTTTAGTTGAAGAACTAAAAGAATTTTCGTATATTGAATATAACGACTATCCTCATTGGACTCGTTTAACTAATAAAATAATAAGAGTATGAGTAAAGCAGATAAAAAAGCTGAAGATTTAGTTCTAGAGCAACGTAAAGTAAGAGCTTTAGAAAAAATAGCTCTATCATTAGATTCATTAACTATGTGGTTCGAAGAAATAGACAAAGAAGGATGGAGCGATAGAGTAGCTTGGTACCTTAGTTTATGGAAAGAGAAGTTCATAGATGAAGGAAAACCATCGAAGTCTAAAAAGAATGCATAAATTAGGTATAATTGTACCTTACAGAAATAGACCAGAACAATTAACTAAGTTTAGAAGAAGACTCAATCAGTATATTACTGATATCGATTTTGAGTTAATTGTGGTCGATCAACAAGGTAACAAAAAATTTAACAGAGGTTGGCTTTTAAATATAGGATTTAAAGAAGCCGAAAAGCTAGGTTGTGATTATGTAGTATTTCACGATGTAGATATGTTACCTATTGATGCTGATTATAGCTACTCAGATAAACCATTACATTTAATTACTGATTTAGATTTACCTAAAGGAGTATCTAGAACTCTTTTTGATGAGTACTTTGGAGGAGTTACTCTTTTCCCTGCAGATATATTTAGACAGATAAACGGATATACTAACCTATATCAAGGATGGGGGTTTGAAGATGATAACTTACTTCTTCGTTGTTTAGAAAATCATATTGCATTGGACGGTAGTATGGTAGTACAGAAATCTAGAGCTGCTACAGCGTTAGAATTTAACGGTGAAGATAGTTATGTAGCTATTCCTAATAAATTATCAGGATCTAGAAACTTTTCAATATTCGTTTCTTTTAGTTACGATGAAATAAATGTTTCTAAATATGAGATAAACGATTATAACTCTATATTTAGCATACCAGGCTTTGATACGACTTTAACTGTTAATTCTTTCTTTGATTTAACTTTTCAATTTTGGGGTAAAGATTTAGAGTCTATGGCTATACCTACTAAAGCATTAAGAGCAGGAAAATATAATGCTATTATAACAGTAAAAAGTAAAACATTAAATGAAAATAATGAAGATACTGAACCACCTATAGTTAAGTTATATATTAATGGTGAATTAGTAGGGGAGAGCACATTCGATGAATTATCTAATTTAAGAAAATCGAAATACATATACTTAGGAGTAGGAGATCCTGATAGAGAAGAAAAAAGAAACTGGTTTAAAGGTACTATTGATACCTTTGCCACATATAATACAGACCTAACCGAAAGAGAATGTTCACAATTAGGTAATAATACTTATAGAAGCTTGTTCGGTTTAGAATCAGGGTTAAGTTTATCTTCATACTATGATTGTAAATTTGTAGACTATGGAGAATTAATAGATCTAAAAAAATCAGCTAACGGAACAGTAGTTAATTGTAAACAAGTTAATGTTTATAAAACACCAGATTTTAAAAAACCAATACCTTTTAGAAGAGAAGGTAAGTTTGAAGTATTACCTCATAAAGAAAATGGATATAAAGACGGTTATTGGATTAGTTGGGCTAGTAGAGATAATCAACTTAAGTACTTAGACAGTTATTATAATTCAGGCACTGGATATCAAAGAGATGGATTAACTACTTGTTCATATAGAGTAATAAGTAAAGATACAATAGATAATTACCACCATATATTAGTTAAGTAATGAAACATAAGTTAGGAGTATGTGTACCGTATAGGAATAGAGAAGCTCATATGCATGAGTTTATACCTAAAATTGGTAAATACTTAAAAAACCAAGGTATTGATTTTCAAATTTATATTGTACATCAAGTAGACGATAAGTTATTTAACAGAGGTGCTACTAAAAACATAGGAGCTAAAATAGCATTTGAAGAAGGATGTGATTATATAGTATGGCATGATATAGATATGATTCCTGAAGAAGATGGAGGAGCAGATTACTCTTATCCTGCTGATGCACCTAGACATATAGCCACTCAGATATCACAAATGAACTACCAACTTAAATACCATGAATATTTTGGTGGTGCAGTCTTATTTACTAAAGAACAAGTTGAAGCAACTAATGGATATTCTAACGATTATTGGGATTGGGGTATGGAAGATGATGACTTATTCTGGAGATGTCATAAAGAAGGTTTAACTAATGAAACAACTTTAGACTATAAAGATGATTCTATACAATATTATAAGTTTAATGGTGAATCATCTTATATACAAATACCTTTTATAAGAAAGTTTAGAGGATTAACTAGTAAATCACATACTATATCAGTTCTTTGTAGACCTTTTCAACAACCAGATAAAAATAAGATATTTTTAATAGGTGATAAGGAAAATAAATATGTTGAGTATCCTATTTTTAGAATACCTGGTTATGATTATGGTATTTCATTTAATAACTCAAGAGCATTATCGTTAACTTTTTGGGATAGTTTTGATAATCATAATTATATGTGGGTTAAAAGATACGATAATCAATGGAGCTGGGTAACAGCAGTATTTGACGATGAAGATAGTTTAGTACATTTTTATTTAAACGGTACTGAAGTAGATAGTAAAGGAGGATATGGTAGCCCTTCTCCTTATAAATGGAAAGGTAATTTAAAAAAGTATGGTATGAAAGATATCTACTTAGGAACTACTCCATCAGTCGATATAGAATCAGGTTATAAGTTTTTCAGAGGAGATATAGCAAAAGCTTACATATGGAATGAAGCATTAACACCAAACGAAGTATCTGAATTACATAAAAATATACCTAATGATGGTTTAGTATTTAGTTTAGAAGATAAAGGTAGTTATAAAGTTAATAATATAGAAGAAGTTACTGAAACAATAAGTATACCTAATTCAATAATACCACATAGAATAGAAGGAAAAATGAGATGTCTACCTCATAAAGATGAAGGTATAGTCAATGGTAGATTTGTAAAAGGCGAAACAACTGCAGCCAACGAAAGAAGATATGTCTTAAAAATGCAACAAGGAAAAATTAACTACAAAGAAGATGGAATAAAGCAATTAAAATATGAATTAGTTAAAGAAGAAATCCTTACTCCTTGGGCAAAAATCATAGACATTAAATTATAAGAAGATATTTATTTGTATGAAGAAGAGTTATTTCGGTTCTGAAACGTTTTGTGCTATGCCTTTCGTAAATTTAACAACTGCCGCTGACGGAGCTTATAGGTTTTGCTGTATACAGAGAGGTACAATTAAGAATAAAGACGATAAGCAAGTTTTCCTAGATAAGAAGTCACCTAAACAAGTTTGGAACGAAGAAACATTTAAGGATGTTCGTCAAAAGCTCATAAATGGAGAGCAGCATGAAGGGTGTTCGCATTGTTATTACCAAGAAAAAGTAGGAGAAAGATCATTCAGGCAAAATATGACCGATGAATGGATAGCTAAACTTGGTAGAGCTCAAGTTAGAAAATTAGTTGAAGAAGCTATTGATAACGATTACAATTTATTTTCCAATCCAGTTTATTTAGATTTAAAATTAGGAACATTATGTAATCTGAAATGTAGAATGTGTAATCCTTATAATTCATCTCAGATAGAAAGAGAGCAATACGAATTATGGGATAAAGATGAAGATTATCGAGAAGCAATAAAATTTGATTACAATAATAAAGCACCTGAAATAGCTAAAAGATCTGAATGGTTTGAAGCTGATTTGTTTTGGTCTGATATTATATCTTATATACCTGATTTAAAAAAGGTTTACTTCACAGGAGGAGAGCCTACTATGATTAAAGGTAATACTGAATTTTTAAGTTATGCTTTAGAAGCTGGTAGAAAAGATTTAAGATTATTTTTCAATACCAACTGTACTAATATTAATAAAAGATTCTTTAGTTATATATCTCAATTCGATCAAGTTGATATAAACGGTAGTTTAGACGGTTACGGTCCTATGAATGACTATATTAGATACCCAGCAAAATGGTCTGCAGTATCTGCTGTATTTGAAAAATATGCTCAATTACAAAATATAAATCTAGGAGCTACCCCTGTACTACAGACATATAATATATTTAATTTAGGAGAAGTAGTTAAGTATGTTGAAGAAGTAAAGTATAAGTACGATAGAGAAGTTTTTATAGACGTACTTTTAAATACACATCCTTCTATACTAGATGTAAATATACTACCTTATGAAATAAGAAAACAAGCAAGAGATAAACTTTGGGATATTTGGGATAGTATAGATCAAACTCATATTCATGGTTTAACTAAATCTGGAATTAGAACTGCTTTAAATATTCTAGGTAAAGAAGCAGAAGGAGATGATAAAAAAATAGAAGTGTTTTTAAAATATACTAAATCTTTAGATAATCATAGAAAACAGAAGTTTTCTGATTACTGTCCTGAATTATCTAGTTTTTTAGAAAAGAATTACGTTAAAAGTCAGTTATAATGAAGAACGAAACATTTTGTATACTACCATGGGTACATTTAGCTACTTATACTGACGGTACAGGACTACTATGCTGTATAGCAAAACCTGGAGAAAAGAGAACTAACCTTAATGATCAAACTGTTGATGAGGTAAGAAACTCTGATTATTTTAAAAAAGCACGTTTAGCATTACGAGAAGGTAAACAATTTGGAGCTTGTTCAGCATGTTATAAAGAAGAAGCAGCTGGTCTTAGAAGCCATAGATTACATGAAAATTTATTCTGGAGAAATACTCTTGGTCAAGAACAAATAGATAAATTAATAGAAGATACTAAAGAAGATGGTACTATAGATAATGATGTCTATACAGTTGACTTTAGACTTGGTAATACATGTAACCTAGCGTGTGTAATGTGTAGACCTCAAGATAGTAGTAAATGGTATAAAGAAGCAAAAATACTATCAGGGCAACTTAAAACCGGAGCTAAGTACGAATGGCAGCATAAAGAAAGTGTTGATAGAGATTCTTTTGAATGGTATAAGAATCCTAAGTTTTTAGAAAGTTTTTATGAAGCAAGTGGTGAAATGAGACAGATGATCTTCGCCGGAGGAGAACCTTTATTGATAAAAGAGCATAAAGCTATTATAAAAGAGTTAGTTAAAAGAGGTACAGCAAAAAATATTAAAGTAAATTACCATACTAATGGAACTATATATGATACTGAATTATTAGAGCTATGGAAACATTTTAAAAGAGTAGATTTATTTTTATCGTTTGATGGTATAGATAGAATTAACAAATATGTTAGATATCCATCATTACATGATACTGTAGTAAGTAACTTAAAAAAATATAATGATAATGCTCCACCAAATATGCACTTTAAAGTATTATATACAGTACAAGCTTTAAATATTTATTATATACCTGAATTTGTAAAATGGCTTTTAGATATGAATCTACCAAGAATTGCAGATTATAAGAGTAAAAAAAATATAGACGATATAATACATACAGGGATATTACACTATCCTCAGTATTTATCTCCGAAAATATTTCCTCCTAGAGTAAAAAGACAGATTACTAGAAAATTAGAGAATTTTATTTTAGATTATGGAGATAGAATAAATTTAAACAGTATAAAAGGTCTTTGTGCTTTAATGAATGAAGAAGATCATTCTCATTTACTTAATCAATTTAATGATTACTTAGAAAATATAGATGAACTACGTAAATTAAATAGAAAAGAAGCATTTAAAGAATTAGACGAAATGGGAATATTTAAACCAGCAAGAAGAGAAATATAATGAAATTTGGTCCACTTAAAGCAGTAAGAAATAACCATCCTGATGTTTTTCAAGTTACTTGGATTATAAACGACATATGTAGTAATTCTTGTAGTTACTGTCTTCCAAGTCTATTTGCAGGTACTAATCATGGATATGATTGGAATAACGCTAAAAGATTTGTAAAACATATATTAGATACTAAAGAAAAATCTCATTGGAGTATATCCGGTGGTGAACCTACTATGTCTCCTTTTTTTAAAGAGTTTGTAAAAATGGTAGATGATGCTGGTAGTACTGTTGGAATGACTACTAATGGTGTTAAACCAACTTACTATTTAGTTGATATAGCTCCTTACTTAGCTTATATAGCTTTTTCATACCATCCTCAATTTAGTGATGATGATGCACTTATAGAGAAAATACTATCTTGTGCTTTCTTTACCGCTTCGTCAGTAAGGATAATGTTACCTGCTAACCAACCTTACTGGGATAAGAGTATGAAATTTATCAAAAGGGTACATAAAATGAAAAGTATTACTTATGAGACCGTAAGAGTACTTCCATTTAGTGATCACTCAGGTCCTATAGATCCTGAAACTCATGATTATACTGAAGATCAGTTAAAATTTTTTGATAATCCTATGTCTAAAAGCTCAATAATGAATCCTAATAGATTATTGAATAGTAAATACGTACCTATAAATGCTACATTTTATCAAAAAGATGAGCAAACAACTACTCATTATGAAAATAATGCAGTAGAGTATATTAACAGAGGTTATGGTAACCTTAAAGGATGGTCATGTTCAGCAGGTATAGAGAGTGTGTTTGTAGGAGCAAATGGAAGAGTAACAACTGCAAACTGCCACAATGATGGAATCATAGGACATATAGACAGACCTGATGAAATCAAATGGCCAAAAGAAAATACTATTTGTAAGTTAGATCTCTGTCATTGTGCGACAGATTTTATACTATCGAAAAGATCACCTGAAAAAATTATTTAAACAACTAATATTTATATTAAAACAAAGTTATGGCAAAAATTCTAAGAGCAGATTTTAAAACAAGAGACGGAGAAAGAAAAAGACTCCTCTACTATATTCACCCTAATAATACCGTTGTAGATAGATGGTGGGAACTAATGAAACTATCTATGAATAAAGACTTCAGTGAAATAAAAGAAAAATACCCAGATATAAAAGTTAAAAAACCAGACGATTATAGAATGGAGTTGAAAACAAGAATGACTAATGTCGGTTTAAATAACGTTACTTTTTTAATGGAAAGTATAAACGGTGTACTTGATAATATAAATGGAGTATACGACAAAGACTTACCGATATTTACTAACACTGCTGAGTTAGATAATGAAATACTTAATTACTTACATGAAGAGTTTGAAGTATTTGGAGATAGAATAGAAGAGTTAAAAGAAAAAGATATATGGACTTACGATTTGCATGAGAATTTTTTAGCATTAAATGAATTTATTCATATGATTGAAACTGCTATGCATGGTGAAGAAAATAATTTTCCTAATTTTAGTGCATTAAGTGACTTCTTACCAGCAGGAGTTTTTGAACCTCTAATTGACGATGATATAATGTTCTTAGGAGATTCCTTAGAATGGGGAGGTTTATATACAGGGTATAATACATTAGGTAAAGATTGGTTATCAATAGCTCCAGAAAATGACTTTGAAGTAATAGAAAGAGATGAGGTAAGACCTCAAGAAAGATTTTCTACTGAGACTTGGTTTAATTTTGGTCCTGATATGCAAGATACTTTAAGAGAATCTTTTTATATGTGGTATAAGACTTTGTCTCCTGAACTAAAAGAAAAGGTTCCTATGGGAGATTTAAGAGCTCTATCTTTAGGAAGGTATAAACTTGGTAGACTTATTATAGATGAAACCTTTTTAGAGTTTCACCCAGTATTGAAAGATTGGCTTATTCCTGCAGGACCTTCTTATAACCATGTTATAGGACCTGATAGCGTTAAAAAAGATTGGAATAATGAAGTATTCTCTACATTTACAGATATAGTAGGAATAAGAATGTACGAATCAGATTTCTTGGTAGGTTTTTATGATAAAGAATTAGAATTAGATCCTAAATTAGCTGAACATATAAAATAATGTTTGAAGAGTATATTGAAAAATATAAGACTAAGATATGGAAACCTGAATCAATTCCAACTAATGTTAACGAATCTGATTGGCCATACTCTTTTATTGACTTCGATCAAGACTTCGATATATTCTTAAATGAGATTAAAACAATACCAGATAAATACTGGATAACCCACAGACAAAACGATACAAGTAGCGGATATAAACACGAAGGTTGGTCAGCTGCTGTATTAAGAGGAGTCGATTATACTAAAACTGAGTACCATTCCAGGTATGGTTTCGATACTTACGAAGATGCCAACTATAATTGGACAGAAGTAAATGATTTTACTCCTACACTAACTGAATTTTTAAAAGAACTTAAATGGAATCGTTTTGAGAGAGTAAGAATAATGAGATTAGCTCCTCAAGGCTATATAATGCCTCATACTGACGGTAATACTAGAATGTTCGGTCCATTTAACATAGCTATAAATAACCCAGACAACTGTAACTTCGTTATGAGAGAATATGGTTTAGTACCTCATAAAAAAGGTAGAGGTATATTCTTAGATGTCGGCAATGAGCATTGTGTTTATAATAATTCAAACGATTATAGATACCATATAATAGTACATGGTCATTTAAACCCTGACTTATTAAGTAAATCAGTACAGCATACTTATGGACATACAAGAGATTAAAGAAGATTTAAAAACAAATATAGCTATTTGTATTTTTCCTAGTCCTTTTTTAAGAAATAAAGAGCTTGAAGAAAAATTTATGAAGTTTACTGAGTTTTATGTAAATAGAGCTCAATGTATTCTTGATTTGGAATATCATAAAGTAGTGAGCATAGATGATGGTTTAAGAAAATATGCTAATACTTACGATCATATTTTATTTTTAGCAGCTGGCGTTAGAATATACAACGAATCAGTTATTTACGATGTTATAGATATGATTGAAGATACACTTAAACCTGGTAACCAACCGTATTTAGCAGGAGCTCATATTTTAGACTGGAAAGAAGATTATTACGAATTACATCATCAATTTATTTTAGTAAATAGTAAAAGCTGGTTGAACTTAGGTTCCCCAGAGTTTGGTTCTGCATTACCAGGTAAAACTGAATTGCCTGTAATTGATCGTAGTGAAGAAAATTTTCATGATGATTATACTCCATACTGGGTAAAACCTACAGGAGAATATAAAATACAAAATCATAACAGACAAGGTTGGGGATTTATAGATGCTGCATTTAGAGGAGGGTACACAATTCTTAACTGGGATAAAAAAATAAGAGATAAAAGAACTTACTACTACCCTGAATCAAACTCGGAAAGATTTTTAGAATGCATCCAAAAAAGAATAGTAGATCACGATCTTAACTTTAATCAAAGAAAGTTTCTAATGATGGATGAAGATGTAGATAAACAAGTATGGGTATTAAACTCAGAAAGAGTTGACCTAATAAATGATGGTGATCAGTATAAATGTAAAAATATTAAAAAAGTAGTAGTACCGGCAGCAGGACTTAAACCATTATCCGTATTTCATCAAAATTTTGCAGCTGATGATTTTGAATACGTAATATACGATTATAGTGAAACATCTATCAATTGGATGATACATCTACATAAAAGTAACTCTTATGATTTTCCTAAAATGGTTATGGAATTCGAAGATAAAGAGTACCTTAGAGTTATTCACCAAGACACCATTATATCTCATACAGGAGAACTTATAAAACCATTTTTTGATAGTTTAGAAAGATCAATAGCAGCATTTGGTGGTGAAGATAATTACAAAAAATACCTAGATAAATTTAGAAGTACAAAAATATCATTTGTTAGATTAGATTTAATAAATAATTTTGAAAAGTTATTAACCTATTTAAATCCAACAGATAATTATATAAGTGTTTCAAATATATTCTGTACTGATTATGTTAATGCATTTGCAGATTTAGATCATGTTAGAAAAAGATTTGCTTTACTTTTACAAACTTTACCTGAAGACACTTACTTTGCAGGTTTTAGTCCTTCATCTAGATTTTTTTCAAATACTATAAATAAAGAAGAGGGGTTAATGCAGTATAGAAAAAAACCTCTTATATGAAATACGATATATTAGTAGCTGCTGGAGATAGTCATACAGCAGGAGCTGAGATGGAATATGCTTATCAATCTGTTTGTTACGAAAAAGCTTGGCCTAGACATCTTGCCAAGAAATTAAATATACCTAAAAGCTGTAATTTAGCATTTTCAGGATACGGTAATGCAGCTATTTTCAGAACAGTACAAAGTTGGGTGATAGAAAATATATTAGTTAATAAACTCTATAAACCAGAAAATGTTGTTTTTACTATAATGTGGTCTGGATTTGATCGTGTAGAAATATACGTTCCAGAAAGAAATAACTTAATTACTATAAGTCCTTCTTTTAAAATAGGTCCAGAATATTCAAAGGAATTAAAAGAAAGAATGGAAATGAGAGTTAAATTTGAAGTTCTTAATCATAATAATTTAGCTGTTGACTTTATTAACTTACAATATGTGGTTAATTTAGAAAGATGGTTAACAAGTTTAGGAATAGACAATCACCACAGTAACGGAATACAAGGATTTCCAGGTTCTAATTATTTGCCTCAAGCTTATTTAGATCATAAATTAAGAGCTGATTATAATAACTTACTTGAGTTATATACTCGAAGAAAATACCATCATTCATTTTTAGATCATAAAAAAGTTTTTTATCATTATTATTTAGATCATAAAGACTTTAAATTTACTAAGTATGCAAAAAATCAACACTTTGATGAAGATGCTCATAAAGATTATGCAGAAAGAATGTATAAGTTTTGGTTTACTACTGAAATGTACGATGAAAAAAGACAACAATTCAATAGTAATTTATGCTAAAAAATAAAGCTGTTATTATTTCAGGGCTACTATATGAGTTATCTGATAACATTATACCGTTTTTAGATAAAAAGACAGACGTATATATACATACATGGAACGTTAAAGATAATAAAAGGTGGATTAGTAAGTTAAATAGGTATAAAAAGCACTGTAACGATCTAAAAATGGTAATAGAAGAACCTATATTCGATACTAAGTTATATTCTTACTTTTATTCAACTTGGAAAAGTATAAGCTTAATAGAAGATTTAGATGAATATAAAACTATAGTAAAATTTAAACCTAATTTAAACGCTAAAAAAATACCTTATAAAGGAGATATAGATAGATATTTTCAAAAAGCAGCTATTCAAGGAAGACCTTTATTAGATAAAGTAACAAAAGAAGATTGTATATTTGGATCAATATATTATAAAACTTTAGATGAAAGATTATTTACAGGTTATAGTCAAGCATTTAAAAAAGCTTTTGATTTAGAAGAAGGAGATTTCAAAAAGCAAATGTTACTTCTAAATAAAAAATTACAATTAGAATATGGAAATAATTATGAAGGAAGTATATTCTGGAAAGAATGGTTTGAAAATAGAGGATTATTTCTTATCTTAGATACAGACCTCACTATACCTAATAATAAATAAATGAGTAAAACTATACAATTAACACCTGAAGAAAGAAAAAGACTGGAGATATGCCAGTTAAGAAGAAAAGCTATTAAAGAAGAACTTTCTGATATAGGATTTTTGAGGTTAAAAATAAAAAGAAAAGAAAAAAAACTAGAAGAATTTGATGATGAAACTCGTCAAATGGAAAAAGATACTGCCAAAGATTTAGAGATAAAATATGGTAGAGGATCTGTAGATATCGATACAGGAACATTTACACCTTTTTCGTAGTTCCTTTTCAATCAACCTTACACTATTTATATATGTAAATAAGTACCACACACATTGGGTGGTTTCGAATATTTGCATATATTTATATAAGACAATAAATAAACTTTACCGAAAATGGCAGAAACAATAGTCTCACCAGGTGTATTTCAAAGAGAGAACGATATCTCGTTTATCACACCAGCACCTTTAGAAGCAGGAGCAGCAATCATAGGACCTACTGTAAAAGGACCAGTAGAAGTTCCTCTTGTTGTAACATCCTACAACGAATACGTAAGAAAATTTGGAGATACTGTAACATCAGGATCAGATTCTTATGAATACTTAACATCAATTGCAGTAAAATCTTACTTCCAACAAGGAGGTAATTCTTGTTTAGTAGCAAGAGTAGTAACTGGTTCATTCTCTGAAGCAGATAGTACTGATATAGCTGCAACAACAGGAAGTGCATCTTCACCGTTCACTATTAGAACGATTGGAAAAGGTACACTCTATAATAATGCGACTGGATCAGGAGATACTGGAGGAGAGAACAGCGACGGTTCTTTAGTATCAGGATCAGCGAATAACTTTAGATGGGAAATCTCAAATGTAAGCTCTGCCAAAGGAACATTTACATTATCGGTAAGAAGAGGAGATGATAGCCATAAAAATAAAGTTATTCTTGAGACATTTAATAACTTATCATTAGATCCAAACGCAGACAATTTCATCCAGAAACAAATCGGTGATACTCAATTATCTAAAGCAACAGATGGAGCAGGTGTAACGTACATCAAATCATCTGGTTCTTATGCTAACAGTTCTAACTATATTAGAATTGCATCAGTACCAAATGCTACTCCAGATTATTTAGCTAATGACGGTACTACTATTAATTCAGGAGGTACTTTAAATATTGCATTCAATAATTACTTACCTACTGCACAGTCTGGATCATTCTATAATGCAACAGGAGATACTCTAGCAGCAAATGAAAATAAATTCTTTGAAGCAATAAATGCAAATAACCAAGGAGTTACTGGTGGAGGATATGACGATATGATTACTGTATTAGAAAATACAGACGAATACAAATTTAACGTAATTTCAACACCTGGATTAAATAAAAATAATCACAGTGCAACTGTAGATAAAGTAATCTCATTAGCAGAGACTAGAGGAGATTGTATCGCAGTAGTTGATTTATACGGATATGGCGCTTCAGTAGCTAACGTTACTGGTAGAGCAGATGTACTTAACAGCTCATATGCAGCAGCTTACTGGCCTTGGCTACAAACTACAGCTGCATCAGGTAAAAATGTATGGGTACCAGCATCAGTTTACATTCCAGGAGTATATGCATTTACAGATGGAGCAGCAGCACCATGGTTTGCACCTGCAGGACTTGTAAGAGGTGGAATTCCAGGAGTAATTCAAGCAGAAAGAAAATTATCTAGAAATGATAGAGATACTTTATATGATGCTAAAGTTAACCCAATTGCTACATTCCCAGGAACAGGTATTGCAATCTTTGGACAGAAAACATTACAAACTAAAGCAAGTGCATTAGATAGAGTAAATGTTAGAAGATTGTTAATTGATCTTAAGAAGTTTATTGGAGATCAAGCACAAGGTTTAGTTTTCGAACAGAACACTATAACAACAAGAAACAAATTCTTAGCTGCAGTTAATCCTTACTTAGATGGAGTAGTACAAAGACAAGGTCTTTTTGCTTACAGAGTAGTAATGGATGATACAAACAATACAGCTGACGTAATAGATAGAAACCAATTAGTAGGTCAAATCTTTATACAACCAGCTAAAACAGCAGAATTTATAATACTTGACTTCGTTGTTGAACCAACAGGAGCAACATTTGGAGCATAATTTAAAATTTAGATATTTATAATAAAGTAAAATAGCATGGCAGTATTAGACCCAAACGAAATAATGTTTAGAGCCTTCGAGCCGAAGGTTCAAAATAGATTTGTTCTTTATGTAGATGGCATTCCATCTTTCTTAGTAAAGAATGTATCGGCTCCAGAATTCACAGATGAGGTGATTAAATTAGACCACATCAATACTTACCGTAAGATAAGAGGTAAGAGAGAGTGGGCTGATATAACAATGACATTATATGATCCTATCACACCATCAGGAGCACAGTCAGTGATGGAATGGGCTAGATTGTCTTATGAATCAGTAACAGGAAGAGCTGGATACTCAGACTTCTATAAAAAAGACTTAACTCTTAATATATTAGGACCAGTTGGTGATATTGTTGGAGAATGGATAATCAAAGGAGGATTCGTTACAACAGCAGACTTCGGTGATTACGACTGGGCTAACAGTGAAGTAGTTGACCTATCATTAACGATAGCAATGGACTACTGTATATTAAATTACTAACCGCTACACTACATACTTTATTAAGAAACCCGGCCTTTTGTCGGGTTTTTTGTTGTTTACTAAATTTTTTCTTCTTATATTTATAATAAGACAAGTTATACTTAAAAGTTATTTATGAGTACAAAATTTAAATTACCTACAGAAACAGTCATTTTACCATCTAAAGGAGTACTATATCCTGAAGATTCTCCATTATCTAAAGGAGAAATAGAAATGAAGTATATGACTGCAAAGGAAGAAGACATTCTTACCAATACAAATTATATTGCACAAGGAATAGTAATAGATAAGTTACTAGAATCTCTTATAGTCACAGAAGGAGTAAACTTCGAAGATATTCTAATAGGAGATAAAAATGCTATAATGATAGCAGCTAGAATATTATCTTATGGTGCAGAATATAAAATTACCTATTCAGGTAAAGAACATATCATAGATTTATCTAAAATAGATGAAAAACCTATAGATTTAGAAGTACTTAAAGGATCTAATAATAAATTTGATTTTACATTACCTAAATCAGGATTAAAAGTGACTTTCAAATTACTTACTCATGCAGATGAAAAAAGTATAGAGAAAGATCAAGAAGGAGCTAAAAAAATAGATAAAGATTCTAGAAGTGAAATAACGACTAGAATGAGACATATAATCACTTCAGTTGATGGATCAGATAATGCCGGAGAGATCAACGACTTTGTTAGTAATTATCTTCTAGCTACAGATGCTAGAGCATTACGAGATAGGGTGACAGAGATTCAACCTGATGTTGATTTGGTGTTTTATCCAAACGGCGCTAAGGAAGGAGGAGTTGATTTGCCCATAGGGGTTAACTTTTTTTGGCCTGAACTCTGATTATAGACAATCAGTATTTAGTCAAATACACGAAATAATTTTCCACGGTAAAGGCGGTTATACATGGGATGATGTATATAATATGCCTATATGGTTA
>MDSZ01032987.1_pt1 | contig 15102 bp, 16 predicted proteins | sample 811201 | NCBI WGS metagenome assembly MDSZ01 (sample SAMN05326647, study PRJNA326480) | marine metagenome | isolation source: seawater | place: Indian Ocean: North | collected 2010
CATCAATGGAGCATGTAATTTCAAGGAGATTAAAATATTATGAGGATCAAAAACCTGACTTGATTTTAATAGATGGGGGAAGAGCTCAATTAAATTTTACTAATAAGATACTCAATAATTTTGGCATGGAGAAAATTCTTGTTTTAGGGATTGCCAAGGGCAAGGGAAGAGTAAGGGCTACTGAAACAATATATACAAATAAGGGTGTTATGGAAATAGATCCTCATTCAGAATCTTTTAAGCTTTTAAATGAGTTAAGAGATGAATCACATAGATTTGCAATAACTGCATCGAGAAAAAAAATACGCAAATCAAATAAATATTCTGCATTGGATTCAGTTAAAGGTATAGGCCCAATAACTAAAAAAGCTTTGCTAAAGAAATTTAAAAGTCTTAAAGCGATTAAACAAGCTTCAAAAGATGATTTAATGACTATCAAAAATATAAATGAGACAATGGCATCAGAAATTAAACAAGTACTATGATAGTAAACATTATTAATGCCATAACTTTATCAAGAATCTTATGCGCAATATTGATCTATTTATTTTTGTTTCTTGAAAGTCAATATTTAATAGCCCTGTTGTTATTTGGTATTGCCTCGTTTTCAGATTTTCTTGATGGTTATATTGCCAGAAAAACAAACAATGTATCTGTATTAGGAGAAATTTTAGATCCAATAGCCGATAAATTATTAATTGTATTTGTCTTAATAGGCTTAAGTATTAACCTTAATAGTTTTTTAATAGGTTTTATTTCTGCAGTAATTATCTCTCGAGAGATTTGGGTAGCTGCTTTGAGAGATATAAACTCCAGAAATAATCAATCTGATAAAACAAAAGTAACTTTTTTAGCAAAGATAAAAACAGCTATTCAAATGCTAGCAATATTAATGTATCTTTTTGGTCTAACAATCAACAATATGATGATTCTTTTCTTTGCTGATATTATTCTTATAATTGCACTTTTAGTTACTTTACAAACAGGACTTCAGTATTCAATAGCAACTTTCAAAGAATGACCAAAGATAATCATATAATTAATATTGCGAAACAAGTAATTGATGATGAGGTGGAAGCTCTTATTGGTCTAAAAGATTTTATCGATGAAAGTTTTGAAGAAATTGTAAATATTATTTGTGATTGTAAAGGCCGCATAATTTTCACAGGAATCGGTAAATCTGGACACATCAGCAAGAAAATTTCTGCGACGTTATCAAGTACAGGGACAAGTTCATTCTTTATGCATTCCACTGAGGCATTCCATGGTGATTTGGGCATGATCCAGAGAGATGATATTGTTGTCGCCATAAGTTATTCAGGCGAGACAGAAGATCTTTTAAAAACTATTCCGATAATTAATAAGTTAGGTTGTCAAGTAATAGGTGTATCTGGGAATGAGAATTCAACTCTTTCAAAGATTTCAGATTATCATCAGCTAATTAAAGTTCAAAAGGAGGCATGTCCACTTGATCTTGCGCCTACATCAAGTGCTACCGCAACTCTTGTATGGGGGGATGCACTTGCAATTTCATTGATGAATAAAAAAGATTTTAAGCCTGAAGATTTTGCTAAATCTCATCCTGGAGGAACATTAGGTAAAAAATTACTACTTTCTGCTGGTGATGTAATGGTTTCCGGGGATGATATACCAATTATTAATCATGATGCTCTCTCAAAAGATGTAATTAAAATAATATCTGAAAAAGGAATGGGAGTAACTTTTGTAAAAGAAAATAATGCAGTTGTAGGGATTATTACTGATGGGGACATAAGGCGCGCAATTGATAAATCAAATTACTTTTTTGACATGACAGCTCAAGATTTTATGAGTAAAAACTTTATTTCAGTGACTCCAGATGATTTAGCATCAAAATGTTTAGACATTATGGCCAAGAAAAAAATAGGATGTTTGGCTATTATGGAAAATGATGCCTTGGTTGGTGTTATCAATCAAAAAGATTTAGTTAAATTGGGTATATAGTTCGTGAAATCGGCTGGGTGACAGTGTGGTCATGCAGGAGACTCCAAATCTATCTTAGCCAGTTCGATTCAGTAATTAGGTTTCACTTCAAATAGTAAATATAAATAAAATATTAAATTTATTAATAAGTATATAATATGTTTTTTTTCCAAAACATGTTGGCAGTTAGACTTAAAAAATTTCTCTATTTAATATTCAGCTTTAATCTCAGCGTTTACAAGAACTTTATCTTGTATGGCCTTGTTCCATCTTATGAGCATAAATCCTTTATTTCGAGCATTGAAAAGCCTGATTTGATAATAGACATAGGTTTAAATAAGGGACAATTTACTTCATTTATGAACTTATATTTTAAAGACTCTAAAATTATTGGCTTTGAACCTCTAAGTGAGGATTTCGCTATTGCAGAAAAAGCTCTCAAGAGTCACAACAATATAAACATTTATCAATACGCTATAGGTGATAAAAAAGAGAACAAATTAATAAATATTTCAAAAAGTTCTGATAGCTCATCTTTCCTTCCACAAACCCCTTTACAAAGTGAAATTTTTGGAGGCACTGAGCCCTCACTTATACAAGAGGAAACTAAAATTAGAACAATTGATAGTTTTGATATCGATTTTAAATCTTCTAAAAAAGCACTCCTTAAAATCGATGTTCAAGGATATGAGTTAAAAGTATTAAGAGGTATGAAAAACAAACTTAAAGAAATTGGAGATATCTATGTTGAATGTTCATTTATTGAACTGTATAAAGATCAATGCTTATATGATGATATAAAATCGTACCTTAGCGAATATAATTTCTTTGAATTTAAGCGCTACAATGAACATTATTACAATAATAAAATAGTCCAGGCTGATATACATTTCAAAAAATCTTTTTTGCCAAATGATGCATCAAAACCTGAAATTAATACCTGATGACCACTATGGGAAATGATGCCTTGATTGTTATTATCAATCAAAAAGATTTAGTTAAATTAGGTATATAATTCTTATAAGCGGCTGGGTGGCAGAGTGGTCATGCAGCGGACTGCAAATCCGTGTACGCCGGTTCGATTCCGGCCTCAGCCTCCATTATCATAAAAAAGAAAATAAATATATTTTAAAAAATTTCTATATAATATGTCTTTTGAATACATATATTATAAATGAAGATTCTTGTAATGGGCCTCCCAGGAAGCGGTAAAACTTATTTGACAGAGAGACTCCAACCTCTATTAAAATCCGCTTGGTATAATGCAGATAAGGTGAGGGAAATGGCAAATGATTGGGACTTTTCTCATGAAGGTAGGACTAGGCAATCAAATCGAATGAAAACTTTTGCAGATTTCGAAAAAGAAAATGGAAGGTTTGTTATATGCGATTTTGTATGCCCAACTAGAGAAACACGAGCAAATTTCGATGCTGACATCGTGATTTGGATGGATACAATAAAAGAGGGTAGGTTCGAAGACACAAATAAACTATTTGAGAATCCTGATAATGTTACTTATCACATTACTGAATGGAATGAAAAAAATCATATCAACATTGCATATGATATAAATAAGAAATATGTTTGATTGGAAAAAACCTACTGTTCAAATGCTTGGAAGATGGCAGCCGTGGCATGATGGACATCAAGAGTTGTTTAAAAGATGTGTTGCTAAAACAGGACAAGTTGCAATTCAAGTAAGAGATGTTCAGGGTGCTAATGGCGGCGATGGTCAAGATGACAATCCTTTTGATTGGGACCAAGTATGTAAAAATATTGAGGATGGACTCCTAAAAGATGGATATAAAAGGGGCCAAGAATATGAAATCATGTTGGTGCCCAATATCGTAAATATTACCTATGGAAGGGGAGTAGGTTATAGTTTTGAAGAAGAAGTTTTTGATAAATCAATTACTGATATAAGTGCTACCAAAATAAGAAAGAGATTAAGAGAAGAAGGAAAGTTATAAAATCTATATACTTTAAATATTAAATAGCATTGGTATTTTTTAAAGTGAGAATGCTAAAAAAAGTATGGCCATATTTAGGTTTAAGAGTAAGGAGTATAGATATATTTAGCCCGAGTGGTGGAATTGGTAGACACAAGGGACTTAAAATCCCTCGATAGAAATATCGTGCCGGTTCAAGTCCGGCCTCGGGCACCAGACAGCGAAGTAATGAAACATTGGCTAGTTGCAACATATAAAAAGAACGAAGTAAAAAGACTTGAACGTAATCTATCTAATCAAAAATTAGATTACTTTCTACCAAAAATTACCAAAAAAAAACCAAATTCTGATCCCAAAGAGGAATTACTCTTCCCTGGCTATATATTTGTAAATACTAGTTTTAAAAATTACTCAGCCCTCAAGTATACAAAGGGCATTAAAGATATTTTAAAATTTGGAGATAACATTTCTTGCATCTCAAATGAAGAAATTACAATCATGAAAATGACAGAAGAATCATCCAAAATAGACCCTGTAATACTTCGACCTCAATTAGGGCAAGAAGCTGTGATTAGAGAGGGCTCTCTAAAAGGAGTGCTAGTAGAAATTTCCTCACTCCCTTCTAAGGAACGAGTTGGCGTTCTTCTTACTTTTCTTGGTACCTCAAGAAGAATTGAGATTCCAGAAAAAAATTTAGTCTTTTAAAAAAACATTGTTTATCAAAAATAAGTTACAATTGCTCAACAGTTGAACGGTAATTAATTAATCAAAAAATCTAGTTAATAATCCGTGCGGTAGCTATAAATATAGACCTTTTTTATATGTCAATCGCCTCTCCAAAACTGGAAAATTTTTATGACTAAAATCCAAAATCTTTCAGAGGATCAGCTAGATCTTATGCATCATATCCAACATAATGTTAATACATCTCAAAGACAAATATCTAAAGAAACTGGCTTAAGTTTAGGAAAGGTAAATTATTGTCTTAAAGAATTGAAAGATATAGGATTTATTAAAATGCATAACTTAAATACAACAACCAAAAAAAACTATACATACATTCTAACGCCAAAGGGCATTAAACAAAAAGTAGCAATAACTAAGCAATTTATTGCCAAAAAGAAACAAGAATATGATAAGTTTAATTCTTATATCAATTCATAATTTTTTATGCAAGAGGGCGATATTAATAAACAACTAAACAATTTTGATAACGAAATAAGTTTTCGAGAACTTTTTAATGTTCTATGGAAAGGAAAATGGATTATTGTTTCTATGACAGCTTTTGTATCAGTTATTGGAGTTATTTATAGTCTCTCCTTGCCTAATATATATATATCTAAGGCCTTGCTAGCTCCTGTTTACTCATCTAGCAGTATTTCTAGACCTCTTGATAGCAGCCTTGCAAGACTTGCTGGGATAAACCTTCCTTCTGGAGGTGATGAGGATAATTCTATTAAAGCTATACAAAAGATTAGCTCTCTGAGTTTCTTTGAAAATAATATACTGACAAATATTAATCTACCGGATCTTATGGCGGTGAAGTCATGGAATCCTTCAACAAATACATTAGCTTATGATGAGGATATTTTCGATACAAATAGCAATACTTGGGTAAGAGACTATTCTTATCCAAAGCAACAAATACCAAGTGCTCAAGAAAGCTTTAGAGTATTTAAATCAGAACATTTAACGCTTAATGAAGATAAAATAACTGGATTTAGCACTCTAACAATCAAACATCAATCTCCATTTGTAGCCAAGGAATGGGCTGATTTGGTTGTCAATGAGGTTAATAGTTTTTACAGACAAAAAGATAAATCTGAATCGGAAAAGGCTGTTAGTTATCTTAATCAGCAGATTTCAGTTACCAGTCTGTCTGAAGTCAAGGAAGTTTTAGCACAGCTGCTACAAGAAGAAGCTAAAAAGTTAACCCTAATTGAAGCTAATGAAGCTTATGTTTTTGATTACATTGATCCTCCTGCCATAATGGAAGAAAAATCAGAGCCTAATAGAGCATTAATTTGTATTGCAATCGCACTATTTGGTGGGATGTTAAGTGTCTTAATAGTTCTTATCAGACATTATGCCTTCAATAAAAAAACTTCTTAACTTTTTACCGTTTAAAAAGATTTACATTAAATTAAAGGTCTAAATTTGACTAAAAAAATAAAAATTACTGTCGTGGGTTCTGGCTATGTGGGCATGTCGCTCGCAGTTTTACTTGCGCAGCACAATGATGTGGTGATACTCGATGTTGACCCTGTTCGAGTTGATAGAGTCAACAGCAAGCTGTCCACAGTGGCTGATGCTGAGATTGAGTCTTTTTTAGCTGAGAAAGAACTAAATCTTCATGCAACCCTCGATAAACATTCTGCATATGAAGGTGCCAGTTTTATTGTAATAGCAACCCCCACCAACTATGATCCTGAAACCAACCGCTTTGATACTACTTCAGTTGATACTGTTGTAGCTGATGCTCTAGAGCTAAATTTAGATGCACTTGTAGTGATCAAATCTACAATCCCAGTAGGCCATACAAAATCACTGCAAGAAAAGCATGCAACAGACCGCGTAACTTTCTCACCTGAGTTTCTCCGTGAGGGACAGGCTCTTAAAGATAACCTCTACCCATCGCGTATTATTGTGGGAAGCCATCTCAACGCTGGCAAAGTGTTTGCCGACCTATTAGTTGATGGCGCTGAGAAGAGCGTTATTGAAACCTTGTTTATTCACCCGACGGAAGCCGAGGCAGTAAAACTCTTTGCCAACACTTATCTTGCGATGCGTGTATCGTTCTTTAATGAGTTAGATTCTTATGCATTTGCTCATGACCTTGATACAAAGTGCATCATCAACGGAGTCTGTCTTGATGAACGAATAGGTGAAGGTTACAACAACCCGTCCTTTGGTTATGGCGGATACTGCTTGCCAAAGGATACTAAGCAGCTACTGGCAAATTATGAACAGGTCCCGCAGACACTCATTCAGGCAATCGTGTCATCAAACAAAACCAGAAAAGATTTTATTGCTGAGCAGATACTGCGGTTAAATCCAAAAACTGTTGGATTTTACCGTTTAGTGATGAAGGAGGGTAGTGATAATTTCAGATCCTCAGCCATTAAAGGGATTATGAAAAGGATTAAGGCAAAGGATATTGACATTATTATTTATGAGCCACTGCTTGATTCAAAAACATTTTTTGGATCAAAGGTTATCCAAGATTTGAGTGATTTTAAAGAGAGCTCCGATTTAATAATAACCAATCGAATGTCCGACTGTCTAAAAGATGTTAACTCGAAATGTTTTTCACGGGATATCTTTAGTTTTGGCTAAATTGTCCGCGCAAGTAAACTGCACTATTAAATAATAAATTCAAAATATTTTCTTTACTTATCTATAAATAAAAAAGGGGTTAAAGCTAGAGTGAAATTACTAATACCAGGAGGCGCAGGCTATATTGGATCTCATATGGTTCGCTATGCTCAAAGAGAAGGTCATGACGTGGTCGTGCTAGATGACTTTTCTACAGGCCATCAATGGGCAATTGGAGACTGTGAAGTCCTTCATGTAAACCTACTGGATAAGGAAAAGTTATCACAACTCTTAAGGGGTCGTTATTTTGATGGCGTTATTCACTTCGCAGCCAAATCTTTGGTGAGTGAGTCGATCCAGCACCCAAACCTGTATTATCAAAATAATGTTATTGGCACGTTAAATCTTATTAATGAGATGCTTAAAAATAATATTTATAATCTTGTATTTTCTTCAACTGCTGCGATTTTTGGTAATCCTCTCACTCAAAAAATTGCTGAGGATCATCCACAAAAACCAATTAATCCCTATGGTAAAAGTAAATTAATAATAGAGAATATTCTTCAGGACTATTGTGATGCATATGACATTAATGCAACCTGTTTTAGATACTTTAATGCAGCTGGTGCTGATGAATCTGGTGAAATAGGTGAGGCTCATGACCCTGAGACTCATCTAATTCCAAATGTATTAAAGTCAGTTATTTCTGGAAAAAGCAATTTAAAAGTTCATGGAAATGATTACCCAACACCGGATGGAACCTGTGTTCGTGATTATGTTCATGTGAATGATTTGGCTCAGGCACACTTATTAGGTCTTGACAAAAGCATCTCTGAAAATACTAGTTTTTCAGTTTTTAATCTTGGAAATGGAAATGGTTTTTCGATCTATGATGTAATTAAGGTCGCTGAACAAGTACTTAACGTGACAATAGATTACGAAATATCATCAAAGCGACAAGGTGATCCTGCTATCTTAGTTGCAGACAGTTCAAAAGCAATTTCAGAGCTTAATTGGTCGCCTTCCTTTGGAGATCTTAGATCAATTATTAAGAGTGCCTTTAGATGGCATAAAATCTATGAGCAATCATAGATATGATATTTACAAAGTAGTTATGGTAAGTGTTTTAGGTGCAAGATTCTAGCATCTTTCAATGGTTGCTCCACCGAGTACTTGCTGTCATCAAATAATGAAGAAAAAATAATGCTTCGGGAAACTATCCTCGTTTAAAATATATTCATATTTCTATTCGTTTGATTTGAGTATAGTTATGGAAAACAAAAATTAAAATTATGCTAACGTTGAGGTTCTTATTTTGAAAATAATTATAATTTCAGGGTTAAAAAGGTCTGGATCCACCTTGTGTTTTAACATTGTTCGTTCAATTCTAAAATCTAATGGCAGAAGTTTCTCTCAAGAATTTTGTAAGGATGTAAAAGACTTTACAGAAGTATTAGATGCTTCTAATTCAAGTGATATCTTTGTATGTAAAACACACGATTTCAAAGTTGTGGAGTTCGCTAAGTCTCGTTGTAATGATACTTTAAATATTACTACTTATAGAAATCTTGATGAAATAGCTGCATCTGGTATTGCAAAGTTTAATTGGAGCAATGAAAATGCTTTGATTAACCTCGACATGATAGTAAATAATTGGGCCTATGCAAAGAAAAGAAACTTACTCGGAGAATTAGTAAGTTATAAATCACTGAATGCTGATATAAAAAAAACAATAGATAAAATTGCGAAGTACCTTAACATAGATATTTCAAACCAAGAAATAAGTAACATAGTTAGGATAATAGAAAATCAAAAAGATAACATAAGCAATGTTAACAAACTGACCCTTCTAAAGCGTAGATTCTTTTTTCTATTAAATTTTATTGCTTTTAAATTTCCAATTTTGAAGACCTCTCTTAATATTAAAATTAAGAACAAACTTAAATATTTTTTGACGTCAGGTAATCCCGATACCTTACTTCACTCTAACCACATTACTGGTTCCAATCCTAACAATCTAGAATTTGACTTGAGAGAAGAAATACATCGAAAATATAATGCTTGGCAACAAAGAAACTTCAAATGATTTACTTACATGCTGGACTTCACAAAACTGGCACAACATCAATTCAAGAATGCTTTAAGGTCTATCGAAAAGAATTAATATCCCACTCCATAAATGCTTACCCACATAATGCCGGTAATTTTTTTGTCTATGATAGGAAAAAGCAGAATCCGTCAATTTTGAGTGGACAAGGATTGCAAATAAATAAGCGTTATGTTCAGTCTAATATTAAAGCTTTTAAAAGCAGTGCAAAAACACATGTTATTTCCGCAGAGGTTTTATCATGGCTTTTTGAGGAGGAACAAATACAAAATTTGTTTGATGCAATAGCTCCTTCATTTGATGATATTAAAGTTATTTTCTATATTCGACGTCAAGATAAACTTCTATTCTCATTCTATCAGCAGGGAATGAAGGCGCCTTTTTCGCTTAACAACATGTTTTTTGATGCAGACAAAATACGACCAACTTTTGATAGTGGTTATTATGATCAATATTTGAACTATCGTGCTCGAATAGAATCCTGGGCAAAAGTATTTGGACAAAAGAACATCATAATAAGAGTAATGGATACTAATACTTTGATTGGGAATGACTCAGTGCTTGATTTTCTTTCAATTTTGGATTGCCAATTACCATATCAGTCGATAAGGATGAATGAGGCTGGTGGTCTAGAGTTAACAAAACTAAGAGCAATCTATTCGGCCAGAAATCAAAGTAAAATCGTCACAGCACTACTCAGGCGAGTCATCTCTACCGAAAAATTCATTCCTGACAAGGCAACTGCTATGAATGTTTACAATGGTCATCGTGAGGATAATATTTTATTAAATAAAAGATTTAAAATTAATTCGTGCAAAGCGCTATTCTCTGAGAACTTTGATGACTATTCAGAAAAAGGCTCATCTCTTTGGGATGATAAAACGGCTAGCTCAGCAATCACTCAGCTTTTTGAAAACATATCTGATCTGGGATTCCTTCATCTATTACATGAGTATATTCACAGTTTTAAAAATAGATTAAGACTGCCCTTGGTAAAGTTAATTTTATTAAGACTGAGATTTTTTTACTATCGTTTAGGAGTACTTTTTAAGTGGTTATGATGAAGATAAATGGTGACTCTTATGGCTAGACTAAATTTAGTGATAATTGGTGCACAAAAGTCTGCTTCTACATTTTTACAAAATTGTTTAAAGGAGCACCCAGAAATATATCTTCCTAAATATGAGACACCATATTTTGAGGATCCTGATTATCACAATTCGGTACCATTAGATCAGTTGATTGAAGATCGGGCAGAAAAAGTTGTTGGCATTAAACGACCAAGTTATCTCTGTTTAAGTGAAGTTCCAGAACGTATATGGAATGATTTACCAAATGCAAAATTAATAGTCGTCTTGAGAAACCCAGTCGATAGACTGATATCAAGCTATTTTCATCAAATTAAATATGGGACGTTCCCACCGGTTGAATTCGAATTAGGTGTAAACGATATAATTAATCAAGGGCCACTTTCAAGAAGATATCCACGATCCAGAGAAATAATTAATTTTGGTTATTACGGAGCTGGTTTGTCCAGGTATGACAAGTTTATAAAAAATGACCAAATGCTTATCCTTTTTCATTCCGAAATTTTAAATGATCCACTCCACGAGCTAAAAAAATGTTTTTCTTTTCTTAACGTGAGAACTGATTTTATTCCCAAGCTACTTAAATCAAGGCCTCAAAAAGTTGTTTATTCAATTCAAAGACTTAAATGGCTCTGTAAGAGAAATCGGTTTCTTCATGATTATAATGAAGACCTAACAAGACTTAGTGTTAAGTCTATGTCATGGTTTGATTATGCAGTTGTGGCCTTCATAACTGCCTTAGATAGATACTGCCTTAGCCTTTTCTTTTCAAATGAAAAACCTTCGATCGATAAAAAACTTAGAAAATTATTAATTGATATTTATGCAGAAGATATCAAATTATTGGAAGAGATGACTGATAGGGACTTATCCGAATGGACGTGCTAATTAGTTGTATAAAAAAAGCTATTGCTTAAAGTTTTTATAACGTATTTATGGCTGAAAAAAAATCTGTTTTGAATATTGTTAGCCTTTCTAGAGGTGGACATAGAGCTATGTACGAGGATTTTATTTCAAAATACTATAGTGTTAAGGTTTTAAGATCTGGCTTCACAGTTCGGCCGAAAGAACAAGTGTTTTTCCTTATGGTGGAGGAGTCATTTATAGGTTACTTCTTAAGCTGTGTTTTGCGGTCATTTTTGGGAAGGGAGACTTCTGGGCTTTTGTTTAACCCTAAGGGTGCACTAGAAAGCTCTTCCCTTAAGTCAATTTTAAAGCGGTTAGCTTTAAAGTTTTTAAAAATAAATCCGTTTGTCAGAACGTTCACAATCCTTCCTCATGCTATTGAGCCTAATTTTAGTAAAATAAGTGATGGATATATATATGATTTCCAATTTTGGGACCTGAGCGCGAAGCAGCTCCAAGAATTCAGGAATTATAAAACTGAATTAGCTACATCTAATAAAGGCGATCTAAGATCACAATTGATGACATTCGCAGAAGGTCGTAAAGTTATTTTATCCCTAGGGAGACAGAGCAAAATCAAGGGTATTGATAATCTAGTTAATGCTGCATTATCTTTGTCACCTGAAAATCTTTGCATAGTTATTGCCGGTAAGCAAGATGAGTATGCCAGAACTCGTCTTGGTAGAATTTCTTCAGAAAACTTACTTTGCATTGACCGTTTCATTACTGATGCTGAATTATTTGACTTATATTCATCTAGTGATTTTGTTTGGTGTTGTTATGATGATTCCTATGATCAATCATCTGGTATCTTTGGCAGAGCATCCCAGTTGGGTATATGTTCAATTATTCGGGCCAGTTCTTATATACATAAGCTAGCATTAATTGAAAACTTTCCCCATATAGCTCTTGATGACTCAGTTGAATTGGAGAAAGAAATTTCAAAATTCCACGAAAGATGTAATCCTAATAATGGTGCTTCTGATAATTTTTCTAAGGTTAGTCTATCCACCCTTAAAGATGCCATACATGTAATGCCATCACAGAACAAATAATGTTTTTTAATAGTAATTTAAATGTAAAGAAGAATGCGGTTTACTCTGTATTTGAAGTTATCTTAACAGCATTAGCTGTATTTATTTCATATAAATTTATTATATCTCTTCATGGAGTAGCAGTTTTAGGGGTATGGTCAGCTATCAACGCATGGTTATTTTTTGGAAGAGCTAGCAATCCTGGGCTAGGTGCTGCTCTTGCTCGATATGTTGCAAGACTGAACCATAATACAGAATTTATAAACGTACGATACCTTGTTGACTCTGCCTTTTGGTTTAATTTTATAATCTTCTTTTTGCTATCTTTTGCCTCTTATTTCTTTATCTCAACATTTATTGACTTTATATTTTCCGATGAAAATTCAATGTTAATTGCGCTACAAATCTTACCATTCATGTGCGCAGGTTTATTTTTTTCAGGTATGTCTGGTGTTTTTAATGGCGCCTTAAAAGGTATACACATGGGTTTCATTTCATCATATATAAATATTTTTGCAGCAGGGGTCCATTTAATTGCCATACTTTTGCTTGTGCCAGATTACGGATTATTGGGGTTGGCATATGCACGATTTCTTCAATTGTCTATCATGACAATATTTGGTTGGATGGTCTTTGGATATATTACAAGAAGTGCTGCAATTCAAAACAAACTACCAGTTTATTTGCCGTTCCTGTTTAGGTTGACCTCTATTCGCAAAATGCTTATTTATGGTATTAACAACCAAATAGTAAAGCTAAGTGTCGGATCTGTTCAACCGATTTCAAAAATTCTAATTTCAAAATTTTTTGGTCTTGAGTTCCTGGGGATTTATGAGCTTGCATCTAAATTGGTTGAGAAAGTGTCGAACATAATTACGCGAGTTACATTGACAGCCTTACCTGCTTTTTCGAGCATAATTATGAAAGGTAGCAACAAATGGCAGGAAATATATTTTAATCTCAGGTGGAAGGCTAGTTTTTATAGTGCATTTCCTTTTATGGTGTTGTCACTATGTTCACCTCTTATTTTTTTTATTTTCTTTAATGAGAATGAGATCAATTGGGAATTTTCCAAAATGGTTACAATTCTGTGTGTGGCTTATTATTTTGTAGCTTACGGTGCTCTGCCTCACATTTTAGGAAATGTGTTTGCTCGTCAGCATCACCAAATAGCAGGCTCAATAATCAGTATTATAATACTTACGATTTTAGGAGTTGTCGCGGGGCTTTATGGTACCTCGACTATGTTCTTGGTTATAGTAGCATTTGCACTTTTTTCCCGTTCACTTTACATTAAAATTAGGCATGAAAAAGATTTTTTGAAGAATAATATTTCAAATTAGCCAAATAAAAAATGACACTTAGCAGACTTATTATATTCATTGCCGGTACTTTTTTTGCGCTAGATTTCAGGAGTGAGGCGGGCGCATATTTTGATGAAATATTAAGCCTTTTAGCTTGCATCTTCAGTGCTTGTTATCTTTTAGTACAAAAACGACTTCCAATTGATGTTTTAGTGTGGTTACTACCATTCGCTCTCCTTATTTTCGTTGGCACTTTAAGGGGTCTTGTCGGTGATCAGACGTCAATTGAGCTGATTGTGTCCCTTCTTCCTATACTAATTTTTTCTGTATCCACGATTGTATTTGCAGTATTAGCTAAACGAGAGGATCGACTTTTCCTGCTGAAATTAGTGTGTTGGATTTCTTTAATTGCAGCAATTAGTACATTTGCGCAAGCTTATATTATTAATAGTAATAGTTATGATCTGCAAAGCATCCGATGGAGGATGTTACATTTATCTCTGATAGTTTTATTTGCTTTTGGTTTATGTGGGATGCTTTATATGAAAGTATACCTTTTTCGTTTTTGTTTGATGCTGTCTATTTCGGTAATATTCCTCTCATTAACACGTACTTATTTAGTTTGTTTCGTACTAATGTTACTTTTGGCTATGCTAACTGTTCCTGGTAGGAAAAGATTAGGGACTGCGGTAATGAGTGTTGGCTTCATTTTTGTATTTAGCAGCCTCCTATATTTAAATCTCGAAGTTGCCTCCGCATGGCAGACTAGACTTTTCTCTCTTTCTTCAACCGGAGTTGACCTGACTCTTGCTACTAGATTGGCTGAAGCAGAATATCAGCTCTCATTATTATCAGCTACTCCAATTAATGCATTATTAGGGCTTGGATTTGGTGCAGAATCAGGATATGGAGGTTTTTTTGCTGATATTGTTTATGCCACTTTGGGCGAAGGTAGCATTGAAGATAAAGGTATAAGTGGCTTTGGCCATAACATGTATCTTGGTTTTGTTTATGTTGGAGGAATATTTGGCTTGTTCTGCATTTTTAGATTAATAACGCTTTTTTATGCTTCTGTAAAAATTGTTATGAATCATATGCCTCTAATAGGAGCTGGGACAAACAAACTTTTATTTATTTGCATGCTTTCCTTAGGCGGAATTTTGACCTACGGGTTAGCTGCAGGGATGTTTAATATAAGATCTAGTGGTTTTGTCATAGGCATGATTTGTGGCTTGTTGTTATCTTTGGTTAATGAATTAAAACAGTTATCTAAAGTATAGTTATATTAATGACTAAGTTAATAATTATTCAACCTATAATTGCTAGTTACCGTTTAGATTTTTTTAACGAATTGGCGCGGCACTTTAATGATGTTATTGTTTTTTCAGACTGCATGTCCAATCAGGGTTTTTCAGAAAATATAGATGGATTATTTAA
>MDSZ01029864.1_pt1 | contig 15099 bp, 14 predicted proteins | sample 811201 | NCBI WGS metagenome assembly MDSZ01 (sample SAMN05326647, study PRJNA326480) | marine metagenome | isolation source: seawater | place: Indian Ocean: North | collected 2010
GAACGCTCGGAAATGATTCTACCTATCGGATCGAGATTATTTTCCTTGTTTGTGGGTGCAGGTTTACTGTAATTCATTTGTATAAATAAAACGAGGGCTTGAGAATTAAAGATCACCTAATAACAAAAAATTAGTTTCTTTTATTGAGTTTCTGATAAATTAGTATTAAGAATTTATGTAATCCCTTGATGGATAGTGTTTTAAATTATTGTTCGATAGTTGAAAAATAAAGTCCTAGAGCTTCGAAAGGAAGGCATTTATTGTCCGGACGGAGATTTTTTTGTCGATCCGCGGGGAAATGTCGAACGTGCATTAATTACCCATGCTCATAGTGATCACGCAAGACCAGGACATTCCAGTTATCTATGTTCTGATACATGTAAACCTCTTCTTAAGTTAAGAATTGGTGAACATTCCGTAATTAATAGCCTCCCATTTGGCAAAAAAATTAAGATTGGAAAAGCTACTGTCTCCTTTCACCCTGCAGGACATATACTTGGTTCTGCACAGGTGCGTGTAGAAGTGGGTGGGCAGGTCTGGGTGGTAAGTGGCGATTACAAGCCACAGGTTGACCAAACAAGCGAGCATTTCGAATTGGTAAAATGCCACGGCTTTATTAGTGAATGCACCTTTGGTCTTCCAGTTTATCGATGGCAACCTGAGAAAATAATTCATCAACAAATAAATCAATGGTGGTCGGAAAATGCAGAAGAAGGCAGAACCTCTCTCCTTTTTGCCTACTCATTGGGGAAAGCACAGCGCGTTCTAGCCGGATTAAATCACGAAATTGGGCAAATTTATGTCCACAGTGCAGTCTTTCCCTTTTTAGAGCATTACAAGAATGCAGGTGTTAAGTTGCCTGAAGTTATCAAAATAAAAAAGGGACATGAGTATCAGTTTGATCAGGCTATGGTTATAGCTCCACCTGCTGTTGAAGATTCAACATGGACCCGAAAATTTCGTACAGCCCGAAAGGCCTTTGCATCTGGATGGATGGCCATTCGGGGGGGCCGTAGGAGGAGGAATCTTGATCGTGGTTTTATCCTTTCTGATCATGCGGACTGGGATGGCTTACTTGAAGTGATAAGAGGAACGGAAGCAGAAGAGATAAAGGTAACTCATGGAAATGGTGATGCCCTCACAAAATATCTAGGTGAACAAGGGCGAAATTGCTCAGTTTTGGAAGGAGCCAGAATCCGGGGAGAGGAGGAGGAATGAAAAAGTTCGCATCCCTTTTTCATGATCTTGATTCTATGACCAAGACTAATGAACGCTTGGATCGCTTAATAACCTACTTTGAGGATGCGAGTCCAAAAGATTCAATCTGGGTCTGTTGGTTTTTGGCAGGCAACCGAATCAAGGGTGCAATAAAAACTGGAGAATTACGCTCATTCCTTTCAGAAAAGGTAAATTTACCCATTTGGCTGATTGAAGAGTGCCATGATCGTGTTGGCGATCTTGCTGAAACCGTTTCTCTTTTGGCAGGTTCCAACTCCAAGAATATTCCTCTTAGTCTTGCTGAAACAATCCGAGAATTTCTCCTACCTCTGCGTGCAATGGACACTGAAGAGAGGAAAACAACACTTTACAGAGCATGGGATCTACTCGCCATGGATGAAATGTTGCCTTTTCATAAGCTTCTCACCGGAGGTTTTCGAATGGGTGTATCTAAAGGGAACTTATGCAAGGCTTTGGCACGAGTGGGTAAAGTGGAGCCGGCGGTGATTGCTCAAAGATTGTCGGGAAATTGGACTTGTGATGATCTCACAATGGAAGACATCCTGGATCCCTCCGATGGCGAAAAAGATCCGATGAACCGTCCATTTCCCTTCTGTCTAGCCTCTCCGCTGCAGGAAAAGGCAAGTTCGCTTGGTAAGGTCAAGGATTGGCAAGTGGAATGGAAATGGGATGGTATTCGGGCACAATTACTGACCACGGGAGGAGGCGGAGGCATGCTATGGTCGAGAGGAGAAGAGTCGATTGATGAATCCTTTCCTGAGGTTCTTGACTGCATTCCATATTTGCCTCCCGGCTTGTGTATAGATGGAGAAATTCTTGCCTGGGGAAGGGAGGGGTTGCGGTCTTTTTCAAGACTACAGAAAAGGCTTGGTCGCAAACATCCTGGGCCTTCTATCCAGAAAAAGGAGCCTGTTCGTTTTCAAGCTTATGATTTACTGAGAGTGAATGGTGAGGACATGCGGTCCCTGTGTATGGAAAAAAGAAGGAAAAAACTGGAAGATTTAATGAATAAAATGCCGGGACATTTACCGCTTGGCATATCCCCGTTGGTTGAAGAAAAGGACTGGAATAGTTTGGAAATTCGGAGGAAAGAATCCAGAGACCGTGGAGTCGAGGGTTTTATGCTGAAAAGAAAAGATTCCAAGTATGAGAGCGGTCGAGTGAAAGGGTCTTGGTTTAAATGGAAGGTGGATCCTTTTCTGGCCGATATGGTGGTGGTGAGTGCACAGCTTGGTCATGGTAAAAGAGCTAATCTTTATTCTGATTATTCACTCGCGGTATGGGATGAATCAGGCAACTTGGTTACAGTAGCCAAGGCTTATTCAGGCCTGAGCAACGAAGAGATCGAAGAGGTAGACAAATTTGTCAGAAAAAATATCATCGGGAAATTTGGGCCCGTTCGTGCAGTCAACCCGAGTCTGGTTTTTGAAATCGCATTCGAAGGTGTCAAGGCATCAGGCAGGCATAAGTCAGGTGTTGCCCTACGTTTTCCCAGGATTCATCGATGGCGCAAAGATAAAAAAATCGAAGAGGCCGACACAATTGAAATGATTCGGGGTTATGCCGGCATGAATGAAAACATTTCCATGGCAGGCGGCCACAAGACTGATTTGGATGGTAACTTGCTGCTTTTCTAAATGCGCAAAGTCTAATTTAAGCTGGCTTTAAATTGAGCTAGGTTTTCTTTAGCCGCCGCTTTTCGGTCAAGCATGGGTGCAGGATAATCTTTTCCAATAATGCACTCTGCTTCGATCTGGACATGTGACGGGGCCAGATGTGGTTCGTAAATGTATTTCACCGGGAAGTTTTTAAGTTCGGGTACCCAATGTCGGATAAACCCGGCATCCACCGCATCCACATTGAGACTGGATTTCCCATCAGGACACGGGTTGTAGAGACGAAAATAAGGCATTGAAAAGGGTGCTACTCCGGAAAGCCATAACCAGTTAGCGTTGTTTAGGGCCCAGTCGCAATCCAATAGTTTTTTATCAAAAACATCGCGACCTTCTTTCCAATGCTGCCATAGTTGTCCACGCGTAAGGAAGCAGGAAACCGCATGACGACCGAGGTGATGCATCCAGCCGGTTGTATCGAGTTGGCGCATCAATGCATCGATCAAAGGAAATCCTGTTTGCCCGTCTATCCACGCATTTAACTTAGATTGGTCTTTCCTTCCCCAGTTTATTTTTTTGCACATGGAATTATCCTGATCGGAATCCCAATTGGGCACGGATAAGGAGAGGAGATAAAACATCTCACGAAAGAGAAGTTGACCGTGAAGAGACTCAGGAGGACGAGAATGTGGGCCACTACGGTTGGCTTTTTCAACAGCTTGCCATAAGTTTCTAACGGATAACGAGCCAATGGCAATGTAGGGCGAAAGGCCTGTTGTGCTTGGTTCCAAAGGGTTCTGCGGTGAGTTAGTGGAAGATGTTTTGGGCTTCCTAAAGGAGTTAACATAATCCGTTTGTTTGGATACTTTACTATCGAGCCTTTGCAAAGCCTCTGTCTCTCCTCCTTTGAAATAGTAGCTTTCAGAAGTTGATCTAAAAAAACCTAGCTTCGAGAATTTGGTTTTAAGTGATTCAGTAGAAAATATTTCACCGTTGAAATTCTTGGCAAGAACATCTGCTTGAAAATCAGGTGTAATAGATTTTATCACCTTTGGTTCAGGTAGCGGGTTAGGGATTTGAAAAAAACCTTGGTCGTCATTGGAGAAAGTCAAACTAAAGATTTTCTCAATGTCTTTCATCGACTTTGGATTTTTAAATCTTGGCTGAGAAACCGTTTTTTCAAGATCTAAAATGGTGTGAGTGGCGGGATGAAAGTGACAAACAGTACCGGATTGTTCGTGGAGCAAATTAGAAATGTCTAAGTTAACTTTTCGACCATGTGGTTCTGAACAATAATCGGATGCAAATGACTTCAATTGATTTTTGAAACCAATGGACAATGATTTCACTACATCTTGCGGTGTACCGTGGAAGATAAGAAGAGTGTTGCTTGAACAGGATCTAATTTTGTTATCTAAGTCAACTAGGCTTTCGAAAAGAAAACGAATACGGTTGGGACTTAGCTTTTCAAAATCTTTGCCGACGATTTCCGAATCAAGAATGTAGATGGGCAGTATGTGTTTGATGTTCTCATCTTCACAAACTTGAAAGAGAGCCGGATTATCATGTAATCGTAAACATTTACGGAACCAAACAACGGCTGTGCTCATACTATCTAAAAATAAAATTATTTTAGTCTAACGGTAAAAAGTTGCTAAGAGGAAGTTTTCAAGGTGGCTAAAGCAGCAAGTGCGCGTGCCCGACCTTCGGAATGATCAACGCAAGGTTCAGGATAATTACCGCCCAAATCGACCCCATTTTCTTCAAGCAAGGAGACAGGTGCTTCCCATGGTTTAAAAACATACTTGGAAGGCAGATTTTCGAGAGATGGTATCCATCTTTTCGTGTAAGCTCCGCGTGCATCGAATTTTTCGCCCTGAGTAATTGGATTGAAAATCCGAAAATACGGAGCTGCATCTGCTCCGCATCCGGCGGCCCACTGCCAACCCTGAGTGTTGCTGGCAAGATCGGCATCCACCAAGGTATCCCAAAACCAGCGGGCTCCTTCTGTCCAAGAAATTAAGAGGTGTTTGACTAGAAAAGAAGCAACCACCATGCGTACACGATTATGCATCCAACCGGTTTCATAGAGTTGGCGCATGCCTGCGTCAACCATGGGATATCCAGTAATACCGAATTGCCAACGCTTGAGATTGGCATGATCATCCAGCCAGGGAAAGGCTGCGTATTTTTGACGTAAAGGCTGATTGGGGATTGATGGATAATGGTAGAGCAAATGGTAGGAAAATTCTCGCCATCCGATCTCGACCAAAAACTTATTTTCTCCGCGATGGCCGCCTTCGTTGTCTGCCTGTAAAACACTTTGGCAAATTTGACGAGGGCTGATCAGGCCCCATGCGAGATAGGGAGAGAGCCGGGAAGTACCGTCAACAGAGGGATGATTTCGCCGAGTTGCGTAGGAATGAGTAACCTCGATTACGGTTCTCTCCAGTTGTTCGTGTGCTGCGGATTCGGAGACCGTCCAGTGTTCCTCGAGTTTCTGGTGCCAACTATGATCGGGTAGCAGATCTAGATCATCGAGTGATAGTTTTGGGGTAGGCGAAAAATGAAAGGATAATTTGGATGGATCGTAGCTGACCGGTTCACGGTAGATGATGGGGCGCGACTTTCTCCAATAGGGGGTAAAAACTTGGAAGGGATTACCGGATCCGTTTTTGGTTTCCCATGGTTCTTGTAAAAGCGAAGCATTGAAGGATTCGGTGTCAATGCCTGCCTCATCCAGAGATCCCTCAACTTGTTCTTGGGTGGCTAGACCAGGTGGGTCGTAAGTTCTCCCGTAAAGTACTCTGCTTACCCCATGATTTTTGGCAATTTGGGGGATTAAATCGGCAGCTTTGCCTTTTGCCAAAATCAACTTTCCTCCCAATTTTTCGATATCCCGAGTCAAACTTTTCAGAGCATGATGCAACCACCAACGGGAGGCGGCTCCAGGGCTCCATTGTCCACCTTCTTCAGGATCCCATATGAATACGGGAATAATTTTCTTGTTGCTCAGTAGGGCAGATTCAAGAGCTGGATTGTCTCGTAATCGTAAATCTTTACGGAACCATACCAGGACCGAAGACGATTGATAGTTTTCTGCAATCATGAATTGAGGCGTAATTGAGACAGTCCTGCATCCACCTTGAGAACTTGGCCGGTGATAGATGTGGCTGCATCCGAGTGAAGGAAGGCGATGGTGGATGCGATTTCTTCCACGGCGGGGATTTTCTTTAATGGATGCCTGCCTTCAATCATGGGTAACATTTTTTCACCACCTACCATTGCGGTCCCCATTTCTGTGGGAGTGAGGGTGGGGGCCACCACATTTACCCGTACTTTTGGTGCAAGGTCCGCGGCCAGTGCAATCGCGAATCCTTCCAATGCCGACTTGGCTGCGGAGATGGCACAATGATTAGGCAATCCGGTACGGGCAGCCACGGACGAAAGCAGTGCAATGGATCCATCCAATCGTGGTAAAAGTGACTGGATAGCTGTGAAAGCGTCAAGTACACTGGTTTGGTAGGCTTCCAGCATTTGTTCCGGTTTGAGACGCTTGATCGGACCAAGAATGACTCTTCCGGGGCAAAACGTGAGGGCGTGAATAGTATCGGGCAGGTAATCAAGATAAGTTTCCGGCTGGTTGGCACTGGCGGTAATCCACTGACACGACTCTGGCTTGTTCTCGGGGATACTTCTTGAGAGAGCGTAGACTTGATGGCCTGCATGGACCGATAGATCCACCAATGCCCGACCTATACCACGGGATGCCCCAACGATCAGGTGATTGATGGTATTTGATTTGTTTGTAGAATCCACACTGATAGATCGTAGAATTCTCAACATTAGATCAAGTTATTACTTTGTCCTTTTCTTGCTTTTTTTGAATAATGTAACAACATTCAAAAGGTTATGACAAGCCGTGGAGGAAAACGAATGGGTGCCGGTCGCCCCAAGGGTACCAATCATTATGGAGAACCCACCAAACCGGTGCGTATTCCCGTAAGCAAGATTGACCGTGTGCTTCGATTTGTCCGTGAGCGCGAAGATATGGTTCCTTTGTATGGAAACGAGGTACCCGCTGGGTTTCCTTCCCCGGCTGATGATTATGCCGAAGGTGTTCTTGACCTGAACACCCATCTTGTACGTGAGCCCACCGCAACCTTTTTCGTGCGAGCCCGTGGCGATTCCATGATTGGAGCGGGTATACATGATGGTGACCTTTTAGTGGTCGACCGTAGCCTTGAGGCCACGAACGGAAAGGTGGTGATTGTTTCCATTAACGGCGAATTAACCGTCAAGCGGCTTCGCAAAGCCAAAGGCCGAACCTGGCTTACACCTGAAAACCCCGACTACCCTCCCATTGATTTCCATGAACAGGATGATACTCACTTATGGGGAGTAGTCACGAATGTGGTCCACTCCCTGTGATAGCGCTTGCGGATTGCAATAATTTCTATGTTTCCTGTGAGCGGGTCTTTCGACCTTCTTTGGAAAACCGTCCGGTGATTGTACTTTCGAATAACGATGGATGTGCGGTTGCTCGATCCAATGAAGCCAAGGCAATCGGTATTCCCATGGGTGCTCCGTATCATCAAATACGGAAATTATGCGAAAGGAACGGGGTAGTCGTGCTGTCTTCGAATTACGAACTGTATGGGGATATGTCAAACCGGGTGGTGTCGGTGCTTTCCCGTTTTGCTCCGGAATTGGAAGTCTATTCGATTGATGAATCTTTTTTGGATCTGACAGGCGTAATGGACCCGCTTCAATTAAGCATACGAATGCGTGACCAAGTAAAACAGTGGACAGGTATCCCTATCTCCGTAGGACTTGGACCGACCAAGACGCTCGCTAAGGCAGGTAACCGTTTGGCCAAGAAGCAAGGAGTTGGTTGCATGGTGATTGAAAAGAACGACCGTCAAGCCCTTGAAAGTATTACTATCGAAGATGTCTGGGGGATTGGTCGGAGGCTCAGTGCTCGTTTGCGTAGAATCGGGCTTGTGAATGCCTGGCAGTTCGCACGGGCACCATCACCCCCGATTCGGGCAATCGGAGGAGTTACCTTGGAGCGTACTCAGCGCGAACTTGCAGGAATACCATGTTTGGAAATGGAGGAATTAGCTCTCCCGAGAAAGAACACCTGTTGTTCCCGTTCGTTCGGCAAACCAGTCACGGAGTTGGAAGAACTCGAGGAAGCAGTTGCGAACTATGGTGTGCGGGCAATCCGAAAGGTCCGTTCGGAAGGTTCGCTTGCTTCCGCTCTACAGGTATTCATTATGACAAATCGTTTTCGTGAGGATCAGCCACAATATTCCAACTCACGGGTTCTTGCATTGGATGAGCCAACAGATGATCCCATTCGTATCGTGCAGAATGCAAAGCACTTGTTACGGGCGATATTCCGTCCCGATTATGCTTACAAAAAAGCAGGGGTAATCCTGCTGGATTTGATACCCTCGGGTGTACGTCAAACTTTGCTTTTTGAAGAGCATGCTAATCGTAGGCGTCAGGATTTTGTCAATGCGGTGGAGGAGGTTGCTTCACTGTACAGCGGAGGTGGAGCTTTTTGGGGAGGGCAGGGAATCGGTAAACAGTGGCGAATGCGAAGAGAAATGCGAACCCCCCGTTACACCACCTGCTGGGAAGAGTTACCTTTAGTTGGTTTAACTTCATCTACTCATACGAAGAGTAATCGATATTTTTAGGACCACCCAAGGCGAACCGGGTAGCAAATCCGCCATCGCGTTTTAGACCGTTTGAGTAATATGGGTGGCACAGTTGATGGTTTTGTAAACGCCATCCTTACCGTTTTCTGATTTCACCAAAGTGGTGAACCCACTTGAGACAAGTTCAAAATAATGACTTTTGAAAATGACAAGACTTCGGGAAAGGGAATAGCCAACGCTACTAATTGACCGAGGTGTCAGGCTGATCGCGGAAACCGAATTGTCAATGAACCAGAGTAATTTTTGAGTTTCAATTTTGATCATTCTAGAGCTTGTGACCAAGAACAAACAACAATTACTTAACCCAGTCGAAGCAACTGATCTCTTCACCATTCCTTGCAAGCAGGTAGCCATTGACAAAGGCGGGTCCGTTCCAACAGCGTGCATCAGATAAAAGTTGAATGGAGAAAGTTTCACGGAATTCACTTGGAGTCGCATCGATCACCGAAAGCACTCCGGAGTGCCCGAGAATTAGTATCTTTTGATCAGCAAAAAGAATTCTTCCGTAGCTGTACTTTTTTCCCCGCCACATCAGTTTTCCTGTTTTGGCTTCCAGGCAAACTAGAAGGTTTTCACTGAGTCCATAAAGATAGCCGTCATCTAGGACGGGGTTGGAGAATTTGGCTTTCAGATCTTTTGATTTCCATGAAGTTTCGATATGATACTCATCATTTTCTGATTCCTTTGAGACCGTAAAGCATTCTGCTCCTTTTCCGTAACCCGCAGCCAAGATGATTGAATTTTGGGATGCTTGAATTGGTTGAACGATTTGTACATTGTTCAAAAAAATTTTCCACGGTTTCTCCCATAAGGTTTTACCGTTTTTTGGATCTAAGGATATTATTTTTCCAACCATGGACACGATGAGGTGATCTTCTCCCAGCAGGCTAAGTATTTCCGGGGATAAATATACGGCTTCCCCTGAAGCTTGGGATTGCCAAACTTCGTCTCCCGTATGGATTGAATATGCCTTCACCGCAGCTTTCTCTCCACCAAGACTAAGAATAATCATGTTGTTCCAAACTAAGGGGGAAATCGCGAGTCCCCACTCAGGATATTCATAATTGTCAGGTGTAACTTGTATGCTCCATTCCTCTTTTCCAGAAATTGCATCCACTCGGGAGAGTCTACCGTGGGAAAAGAGAGTGTATAGCTTGCCATTGTGCAGAGTGGGGGTGGAGCGGGGCCCTGTTCCGCTTAATGTATCATGCCACTTGATGTCCTTTTCGACCCTCCAGACTTCCTGACCATCATCAAAACTTCTGGCAATTAAGATTTCCTGATCTTGATCCTGTTCCATAGTTATCACGAGATTACCGGAAGTTATGATCGAGGAATGCCCAAGTCCGCACGAAGTTGTCCATCGCGTTTTGGGCGGTTTGGACCAATCAATGGGGACGGTTTGGATTGGTATGTGACCATTTCTGCCAGGTCCGCGAAATTGTCCCCAGTCTTTTTCAATTAAGCGTAGAGGTGGACGGTGGAAATCTTTTGTTAGATTATCATTGGCTGAAATTTTTTTTGATAACACTAAGTGAGGAACCATTCCGCCGCGCCACTCCACATTCGTACACCCACTTGAAAAAAGCAGGGTAAGAGCAGGTAAAATAAATTTTGTTGAAGTGGTTATCCTTTAAGAGCCTCTTCGATCGCTTGGATCAGTTTCTTGGAGGTAGGAGAAGTCATGCTGCCAAAACGTTCGATGGGTTTACCATCTTTCCCAACCAGAATCTTGCCAAAGTTCCATTTTATGTTCCCTTTGAGGGGTCCACCTTCCCCAATGATGTCTTTGTAGATCGGATGACGATTTGGTCCATTTACATCGATTTTGGAGTACATTGGAAATGTGACGCCAAATTTGGAAGAACAAAATTCCTTAATCTCGGACTCGGAGCCTGGTTCTTGTCCGCCAAATTGGTTGCAGGGAAATCCGCATACGACCAAACCTTTTTCTTTATACTTACCATAAAGTTCTTCGAGTCCCTTGTATTGACGGGTAAATCCACAACGGGAAGCTACATTAACCATAAGGATTACTTTCCCCTTATGTTCACCGAGGGAGGTAGATTCACCATCAATTGATTTCAAATTGTGTTCATAAATACTTTTAGCTGAAGCAGTCATAAATAATGCAAGATTTAGAAGAATAATAAGGAACTTCATTTTTGTTTTAGTGGTTTTGGGTTGGAAGAATTTTCGTTTGGTCGATTTCTGGATAATCGAATGGGTATGTGAATTTCAGACCTTTTAAAAAGTCCGGGAATAAAAGGACCATTCCAGTAAACACCGTAAGCCATTCCATCAGCCTCAAAAGAGGTGTTCCCATCAAGCCAATTATTAAGGTGTTTTAAATTTTCCTGAAATTTTTTTTCAGTGTATCCTCCGCGAACACCAATCGATACAACTTTTCGGGGGGATATTTTAATTAATTTCACCTGCTCTGAGGATTCTATTTTTTTGGATATATCTTTGTTACCGACAAAAAACCTCATTTTTCCTGGATTGATATCTGCTTCGACTGGAGTAGTCATAGCGATATCATTTTGGTTAATGAAGCGAAAAAGTTTTCGGAAAAGCCCATTGTTTTCACTAAAGTAAGGTTTGTCCGTGGAAGCTTCCATGGCAACTCGCTCGGGAAGATCAAGAATTAGAATTTTACCTACAGGTGTTTTCTCATACATATTTTCGTAAGCAAACAATTTTGCCGCAAAAATTGGAAGAAATGTGAAGAATAAGAATTTCAATATTATAAAAATCGTTCCTGATTAAAGTTCAGATCAAATAGAATGATTCTCTCCCTAAAGAACAACATGAGAAGTTTTATAAAAAAAATTTATCGTAGTTGTAGAGATCAATTTTTGATCACGCGGAAGGTGAGGTTGATTCGGGGACCAATCGGTTTTGCAGTTCTTGGAACTTCATGCAGCCAATGATGTTGCGTCGTACCACTCATCACCAGGAGGCTACCGTTGGCCAACAGCACTTCGTGTTTTAGTTGATTTTCCTTAAATTTTTTATGGCGCAACTTGAATTTTCTTTCCGCACCCAAGCTCACCGAAGCGATCACCGGGTTTTTTCCAAGTTCTTTCTCGTCATCACTATGCCATGCTACCCGATCCTTACCGTTTCGATAGTAGTTGATGAGCACAGAATTGAAGGTAGTCAAAGCAATTGGCTCAATTGATTTCTTAATTTGGAGCAGAGTTTTGGTCCATGGTTTGGCATTCATGGAAATGCCTGAATATGTGTAGCAAAGCCCTTTGTTTCCATGCCAAGATTCCAATCGAGGCACCAATGATTCCCTCCCATAAAACCTGATCTTATTTTGCATCCAAGGAATTTCATCAAGAAGATCATCGAAAAACTTATCAGCAAGAGATAGATCAAAATGATTTTGCAATAGACAAATGTCTGAGTCTGGAAGGGAAATTTTCATTTCACCATCCAGACTATCGAAAATTTACTCTTTTGAAAATACCGCTAGTTGTTCAGCTTCATCTTCAAGTGCCGATCGAACTACTTCCTTACACATTTCAAGTTCATCCGCATTAATTTTTATCCTTCTTAAAAATTCTGATGCCAAATCAAATTTCGAGTTATATCCACTATTTCCAAAGTTGAGATCTTTAATGATGTGATTTGCTAAAATAATAATATCGGTGAGTTTATGGAGATCAGGATCGTCAATTTCTTCACGCTTATCCCTATCCATCGTATGATGCCATTTAGTAGTGCATTCAATAATCGGCGAAATCGACCATTTTTTGATGACTAAAGCCCCGAGCTTATCGTGCTGGACAGAACCAAGTTTGATCTCAGAATTTATCAAAGAACAATTGTATCTGCTGGTATGTTTGACTTCCCTGAAAAATCTTTTCAGAGAAAATTTTAATTTCGCGACTTTACCAATGTCGTGAAGCAAACCACATGAGTATGCATGTTTTCTGTATTTTATCTCAAACCTATTGGCTAGACACTCTGAACCAATGGCCACGCCACAACTATGTAACCAAAGGTCCTTTAATTTAAATTTTGAATTTGATTCGAAATCCTCAAAAACTTTAAAAACAGATGTGTGTAATGCTATCTTTTTAACGTTTTCCAATCCAAGTTTTTGAATCGCATCTGCGATACAGGTTATCCTTTCAGCCGTACCTTGGCGAACTTCTACGCTATTGGCAACCTTGAGAATTTTGGAGAAAATGGATTTGTCATTTTTTATCACATCCCCAATTGCGAAGAGTGCTGCATTTGAATCAGAGATAATCTTCATCATGTCATTCATTATAATGGGAATGCTTGGAAGTTCTCCTGCAAGACCATCAACTAACTGATTGTAGTCGGATAAGGGCTCGATGATATTAACCATAAAATATGAGTTTTAGTGTAATCAGCAAACGGGTCAAAGGAATATATCTCGAAAAAAGTTATTTTCTCTCTCGCTGAGCGAGTCGAAAAATAAAAAATCTACTTTCCTCCTTTGCTTCCAACTCGATTTTTTCTTTAAGATTTGTTATACCCAGACCATCGGACTTTTTTAAGGTATAATCATTAAGGGTTATTTCACCTGATATGTTTTGAATCCAAAGGTGAGGAAGAGACAAGCTTGTATTAATACTGAGCGATTTGGTTGCATTCAGATAAGCGATGTAAAATTCGGCGTTTTGCCGAATCTGAATGGAATCATATTCTCCATCTTTTGAAAAAAGTAGTTGGCTTTCATTATTTAAGTTTTCCAACCCCACCTTTCTTTTAGCATATCTAGGATTGCCTCCGATTTGGTTGGATTGCATCCAGATTTGGTAAAGTTCAGTTTGATCAGTATTGGATGGATTGAATTCACTGTGTCTGATCCCATTTCCTGCACTCATGTATTGAAGCTCACCTGAGTCTATTACTGAGCGATTCCCCATACTGTCTTTATGTTCAAGTTTACCAGAAATTACATAGGTGAAAATTTCTGCATTCTTATGAGGATGCATGGGAAATCCACCACCGGGTTCAATAATGTCGTTATTCATAACCATGAGTGAATGAAAACCACAATGACTTCGATCGTAGTATTCGGAAAAAGAGAATGTGTAGCGTGCATGAAGCCATCCATAATCCGCGTGTCCCCTTTCATCAGCAGGTCGAAATTTAAATTCCATTGTACTTTTAAAATAGTAATTATATGGAGAACCACAAAGTTTGATATATACAATTCCTTTTAAATTAGATTCAGACAGATAGGTTGAAATTATGAATGTTGTTGTTGTTGGTGCAGGAATCTCGGGTAGTGTCTGCGCGTGGAGGCTTGCAAAGTCAGGTCATAAAGTGACTCTTGTCGAAAAGGGAAGAGGGGTGGGTGGTCGTATGTCCACTAGACGAATGGAAGGAGCACGTATCGACCATGGAGCTCAGTTCTTTACTGTCAGGGATCCTCGTATGAAAGAATTGTTGTCTTTGTGGAAAAATGAAAATGCAGTAGAGCCTTGGTATGACCAAATTGCCGGGCGACCTGATATTCCTGGAGGTCAGAGGTATAGGGGAACTGAAGGAATGACATCACCAGCAAAGGTTTTGGCGAAAGAGTTTTCAGTTGAAACAAATCTTTTCGTGGATCGTGTGGAAAGAAGAGATGAACGTTGGCTTATTAGCGAGAGATATGGGGATAGGAGAAAATTGATGGCCGATCACCTCGTAATTACGATTCCTTCGATCCAGTTATTAGAACTTTTTGATAGAAGTAATTATTCATTGGATGATAATACGATGAAGTCCATTCGCTCAATTTGTCATACCCGCTGTATTGCAGTTTTAGGCATAATGGATCGTTCATCCGTGTTAACAGAACCGGGTACGATAACTCATCCTGTTCCTGAGATTGATTGGATATCCGATAATCAAATAAAGGGAATATCTAGAGAACCAGCCTGTACAATCCATGCTTCGGATGAATATTCTCAAAAATTTTGGGATGCTCCAGACCATGAGAGGGTGCCCTTCCTTCTTTCGATTGCAGAGAAACACTTGGAGGTGAAAATTACATCCTGGGCATCCCACCGATGGGGTTTCGCCAAACCTATTGTCACATTTGGCGCAACTCACTGGCATTCCTTTGAGAAAGGAATAACCCTCGCTGGAGATGGCTTTGGTGGAGAGAGAATTGAAAACGCGGCTTTGTCAGGTTGGGAAGCCGCTGACTCCATTTTGAACTCTTAAAGGCTTTTAAAACTTGTATTGATAACCGGCTTCAAAGAATGCACCATTTTCAACATCTCGGTCTGAATTGACGGATGCCGATTCTATCTCCACTTCTCCTGCAAAGTCAAAGCCTCCACCTACAAAAACGGAATGATTCTCATCAAAATTCCATTGCAAACTACCGTTAATGCGATACGAGCGATATCGAAAATTTCTTTCTTCCAGATTTCCGCCATAAACAGCTTCCGTATTCCATCGATTACCCACAAACTGACCACCCAAATTTAACTCCAAAGAATCTGAGATCTTATACTTATAGCGGATGATTGGCC
>MDSZ01027233.1_pt1 | contig 15098 bp, 7 predicted proteins | sample 811201 | NCBI WGS metagenome assembly MDSZ01 (sample SAMN05326647, study PRJNA326480) | marine metagenome | isolation source: seawater | place: Indian Ocean: North | collected 2010
CCCACTTGGCCGGAAGACCATGGGTCACCTAAAATACCGTTTTGAGGTGATGGTACTGACGTACTATTAGACATCCATGTAGTAGCATTATCTGATGGTGTATATGTCCAAGTTATACCCCCATTAATAGCACAATCATAACAATCACAACATCCGGTAGAACTAAATTGTCCTAGAGTATAATTAGCTTGACAATCAGCCATAGTATTATATATGGTTTCACCGGTACATACTAGTGGACCAAAATAAAATTCACAGAAACAATTATCTGTACCAAAACAATCTCCACAAGCAAAATTACATTCAGTATTACATTGTGCATCACTTGAAAAAGTACCTAGACAACCCGCTGGTTGATTACCAGGAGTATAAGGTCCTAGACAACCTAATATTGGGTCACAACAAAATATAGTAGTTCCTGTTGGACAACAAGGATAATATCCTAGATTAGAAAAAGTAGACCCGGTACAATCATAAAATGAAGTTGTTGTTCCACCGTTATTACCCCAATCTAAACTACATTCACAAGGAGTATTAGGTGGGGTTAACCCTACATTTGTATCATAACATTTATATCTACAAAATTCTTCACAAAATGTTTGGTTTAAGAACCCTGTTCCACCAGCAAAATAAGTTATTTGTCCTTGACCGTAAACTTGTTGTTGTTGAGCGGTAGTATACCCAGCAACTACGGTACTGGTTACACAATTACTTGTACCAGGTAATAGACCGGATTGACCTGAATTATCACAATACCAAGATGTGGTTGCTGATGGTTGACAATAACAATTAGTTGGTTGTGTATTAGCCACGTAACAAGCATTCGCACTAGGGAAGGTAACTGGTGCTGTTGAATTTAAAACGAACTGACATTGTTGCCACCCGTTACTATCACATTCCCAAGTACAGGCTTGTTGACAGTCGGTTAAAGATGTGTAAGGTCCTGGATATCCTGGTTGTCCATCATATATAGATTGACATCCTGTACCTAATGTACCTGTAGAATCACAATTAATAACTGACCCATTATCTATATAGTCACAGTAAAAAGTTTCACCCGTACAACAATCCATACCTAAAGTTATTGCTGTGTTACAACTATCTAAAGATAATGCAAAGTAATTGGTTGAAGCGAAAGGGGTTAAACCGTTCAAGACATCTTGTAACATAACACAACCAGTTATATCATCTAATGGGTTAGGGGTTCCTTGGTCATCACAATAACAACCTGCTTGACATTCGTAATCACAGGTAGAAGATGTGTAACAATTTTGTTGTGTTTGAGTGAACAGTGGGTTTATAACACATGGTACCCCCATACCTGCTGGATTTAATATTATATCGTCAGAAGCAACACAACCATTATTAGTTGTACATAGATATGTATCCTGTGTTGCGGAATAACCTAAACAAGGTGTACACCCTGACGGTGCACTTCCTTCGGTAGACCCACAAGATTCCCAACAATTTATTTGTCCTGGAGGTAAAGGCATATCTGGAGTGTAGGAATTACAATCTAAAACACCACCATTATCCGGACAATTACAAACATAACAACACACCGGACTATCTATATCTACATACGTAACGGTATCCCCTATAGTATACCCCTCCGTTCCACTCGCAACAAAAGCACCAGTATGATTTAAAGGGAGTGGGGATATCATTAGTGCCGCTGTAGTACCACTACACGCACAATCACAAGTAATTTCTATTTCTTCTTCACAACATGTAAAACCTGTTGGGTTACCCAATGGGTCTTCAGCTGGAGGACATGGAGCATCAGCAGTTATCCAATTTAAACAGTCTGCCATAGTACAAAATGGTAAACTAAATCCAGCATTATATGGTCCACCAGATTGGCCTGAATAACAACCTATACTAGTGTTTGAAACGGTTTCATAATAACACGGATAAGTACCAGTACCAAATGGTGGTGGAGGATTTGGTGGCCCAATATAATTGGCTGGGGTGTAGCCATTTATAGCAGGGTCATAATATAGTGCATCAATTTCATCACAATTTACAGTACAACAACCAGTATCTAAACAACAATCTGTTAATGCTGAAAATGGTCCATTAGATGAAAATGTAAATCCGGTACCTAATAAGTTTAAATCTTGTACATATCGACATCCTTGACCGTCTGGTTGACCGTAATTTGGGTCATATGGGTTATTTATAATGTAACAATCCCAACCTGCGTCACAAATACAAGATGCTGTACATGCGGATGCAGTTGCATAAGTTCCAAGTGCTGGATTAGGTCCTGTACAACCAGGTACCGTGGCAGAAGGTGTTGTACATGGATATTCTAAAGTACATGGTTGTGTATCATAACAATCACATCTATAACAAGCTGTATCAGCCGTACAACTTTGAGCACATTGAGCGTCAGTTTGGAATGGTGCACAACCAGGGGTGTTAAATATACCTAAATCAGTACATGACATACAAGGACTAGAAACACCCGGAACATATGGTACACAAGGATTTACACAATCATATCCACACTCTGCTGATAAACCAAAAGTACCAGCTGGGGATGTAGCAACACAATCAGCTAAACTTTGTGTTAAACCAGGAAGTTCTTGGCATCCATAGGTACACGTCCATTGGTATCCTAGTGTTTCACAACATGCACTTTCACAAATAGAAGAATCTAAATATAAATCTAAAGAATTTAGATTAGGTATTGTTATTGGTGCTCCACCTCCAAAAGCGGTGAAATAATCATTCATAGCTGCGGTATATAGGTTTGGTAATATATCACAACTCATAAACAGACAACATGGGCTAGTTGTTGGGGTTGCACAAGAATATAGTGGTGGGTCACACCAAGCTTCACACTCTGCCTGTGCTGAAAATACTGGTGGTGCGATAGGTAATGTATAACCACTATGAGAAGAATTAATCTCTATACAACCACTACAATTATATTGGTCTTCACAAATCCACTGTGTATCAAAACATTCTCCCGCCGCAAAAAATGTGTCACAATCACTATAAAATGGAAAAGCTCCTGGTATTCCTTGGGTTAACCCCGTATACATCTGACACCCAGTAGCGGTTGGGTCTATAGGACATGCCCAACTTGCACAGGTTACATAATCCCAATAGGTGGATGCTCCTGCACCAGTAACTGGTGATGGGTGAGCACCCGTAGATAAAGCTCTATAACAACCACCATTTGGACCTTCAGTAAATTCACCCGCATTATAAACATTTCCATTTACCCAAGGTCCTGCTGGCCCAACAGGTAATGTTAACGGATAAGAATTCCAAGGGTTAGTTGGGTCATTACATGGTGTTGCTGTTCCTGGTGGACATGTTCCACAGTCACAATCTGGTTGTCTACAACATGGTTCATAAATATGATGGCCAGGTAAAGTATTACCATTAATATCTAATCCTGGATACCACATACCATCATCAGTTATAGCTGGGGGTACACCCGCCCAATCTGATGGAGTAGCACCAGATTGTATAATATCTTTTACTACCATATAACAACAACATAAATTATAAGTTCGGTCAAAAACTATATCACCAATATTATAATTTGTAAAAGAGTTCCATTGTTGTGGTGGAACTAAATTTGCGTAATTAGTCCCTACAGAAATTGCTGTTGGTCCACCCAATACACCACTCTCCCTATTAAAGTATTCGTCTTTGGTTTCACAATAAGTACAATCATCTATTTCACATTGAAAACAGTCGGCACTATCTAGAAAAGTATTACCTGGTAACCCACAACTTTCCGCCACAAAAATTGTTATACCGTTAACAAAATCGTAGTATTCTATAGGGGTTATATTACCAGCTACAGTAGGTGCATAAACTGTGTATGCTGTATAACCTCCGTTCGCAGCTGTTATTTCACCCATTAACCCTGGTGTGGGTTCATTACTTACGGGGTCAATAACATCACCACCTATAGGTACTACATATTGTCCTGGTGTATTACTAATGTTCATGCCTGGTTCTAATAATCCAGGTGCATTAGTGGTATTTGAATAGGTTTGGAAACTACCTAATATACTTTCAGTAATACCAGTCACTGTAAAACATGGCATTGGTGATAACCCACTAAATTCATTAATGTCCACTGCTGAATCTAAAGGCATGTAACTCATCGTACCCGGATTACCATATACAGCATGTCCCGCGGTTGATGAGCCTACAGGTAGACCTCCTGTATTAGTAGGTCCTGTTAAATTTACTTGTTGAGGTGGCATACCACCCAATAAAGGTGATGGTCCTGGGGGTTGGGATACTATCCCCAATAAATCTAAATTAGGTACTACTATAGTTTTGGTAGTACTAACTGGTCCCCAAGGAGCGTTATATGTTATTTTTATTTGTTTATATGTTGGTACAGCTGTTGCTGCGTATTGATGGTTTCCTATAAGAGTAGGATACTGTAATGTAGATTGTGTACCGTCACCCCAATCTATAACATAAGCTGAGTCTTGGAATGTTTTGTAGAATCCAAAATCTGTGGTATTCCAAACTTGTATATAATACCCGTCGTATATACCTCCTGGATTTGTAGTTGCACTAACAACAAAGTTTTGAAATATTTCTTTTTGGTCAATATTTCCATCCCATAGGGAATAATGACCGATATCATTGAAATCTTGGTGTAAAGGAAATGTAATATCGTATAGGAATTCACCTAATGGATTGTCACATAGACACCACGCTCTATTCATTTGTGCGTAAGAAGATGATTGTGATTGTAAACTTGTTGATAAATCAAAATTATTACTTTCATAATACCCTATAAGTTCTGAATAACTTACTTGTTGTGTTACTGGCCCTGGTGTAGTTAACCAAAAACCTTTATATTCTATGTATGCAAAGTCATTGACTTGACATCTACCTACAGTACCAATAGGTTGTGGGTTCACGTCCCATAATATTACACAAGGGTTTGTAGGACTACAATCACTTAACTCCATTGGGAAATTATTCATATTTCCATTCAACGCATTAAGTACTTGTGAAGCTGTAGAACTATACATTGTAGAACCGGAACAATTAGTACTATAATTAATAGGCCACATATTAGTAGCTCCTGAACATGGTATCGACCAACTCACGTCTGGGTTGGACCTTCTTATTACATATTTATTTACTTCCATTATGGTTCAATGTATTCATAAAAAATTATCGGGGTTAGGGTACCTATTGAGCTACCCTGTATACCGTATTGTAAATTCATATTACTATAGTTATATACATTATAGTAATACTTTGGTGTTTCTGTACCTTCTCTTATGGTTAATTTAACTTGGTAGTAGAACCATTCTGGATAATCATAAGTTCCTAAGTCGGTTGTTGGGTCCCAACTACCTGAGGGAATTAAAGGATTTTTATTTATCATTCGTGTTGATTGTCCTGTACCCGCATTAAAAAAATTACACGACATATAAAATGTATCTATTTCTAACAAATTTCTTTCCTTTAACCATTGTATATAGTAACCCTCATTTCTAACTTGAGTGGGACCTACCGTAATGTATGGGTGGTATATATCATATTCTGGTAATTGTCCAGGAGCTAAATCACCAGAAGCTAGTTGTGAGAAGTATTCTAAGGGGTCTTCATCAATATTAACCATTGCTGGGTAATCTTTATCACAATTGTTAGCTGGAATAACTATAGAAAACATTAATTTTTGTTCTTTTCTTAATGGTGAGTCCCAATAATCAAACTTAAAAAAACTATTAACAAAAGATTTTTTATTTTTAGCTAATTCGTAGTCTTTATACCCTAGTGGTTTAAATTTATCAAAATAAGTTCCACCAGAATAAAACTTAAATTCATAATGAATAAATGAACCACCACTAAAAGAATATCTAGTAGTTTCATAATCTTGTATAATATTTACATTATCTTGTTGTTCTACTACTTCATAATCACGTATTAATTGTTCACGACCTACCTCATCAAAGGTTTGTCCTATTGGGATAGTAATTTGTTTTTCCCCTAGTGAAGCTTTTATTTGTATTCTATTAACAGACATCTATCATTTCATTTAACATTGTCATTGCTGACATTGGTTCTATTTTATTTAAAATCGGTCCTACTGGTATGTGTTTAAACTCAACACTAAGATGTGGGTAATGTGCGTCATTTAAATAAGGATAACTTACACCGTAACCATTATCCTCATACATTTCAACCGGTAATTGATTTCTCCATCTAAAAGTTTCTTCACTAACTAAATATCTAGCATATTGTGGTGAATTTTCTAAACTATCACTATAATTTATAGTGTTAGAGAAGGGCCTTATTAGTATTCTGTGATGTGGTTTATATTTGTATATTGAATGTTTTTCAGGTGGGACCTGGGTGGTAACCCCTTCCACTAATACCGTTGGATTAAGTTTTAAGGCATGTCCTATCTCTGAAATTATTCTTTCTTTTATTTCATAAGGGTTCCATTCTACAAATGCACCTCTAAATGTAGCTCCACTCGTTGGTAGTGGGTCTACCCCATTTATGGGGGTACTTTGAAATAAATTTACTTTGTTGTGTGGTAAAGTATCTATATCGATAAAAGGGTCTAGGAATCCGTTAGGTTGGAAATTCCAATTCCATCCATAGGTAGCTGGAGAATCCGCGGCGAACCCAGAATCACCTTCATAGTCCCACATAGCATTTCTATTAGTTGGTAGCATGGTAAGATAAAATTCTGATACAGGTCTATTCCAATTATCAAAATATTTTTCCGCGTCAAAATCTCGTGTAAAACAATACACATAAGATTTAAACTCTTCTTTAATAACAGTTTTTGCTATACTGTCAGGTGTTTTTTTATCACTAAAATTTCTACCCTTTCTATTGTAAATACCAAATTCGAATCCCGTTCTATCTAAAGTATAGTCATTAGACCTACTTATTAATTTGTGTTGATGTACGTAATATTGTGATTTTGTTTCGGCTATGTTATCTATATTTATAATTCTTTTAAAGGTACCTACACATTTTGAAGGTATACTTCCGCTATCTATACCTTTAACATTCACATTTAAAACATAGTCTTCTGAATTTGTTGTACCATCACCAAAGGAATCTATTTTAAAAATTGTCTCAAATCTTGTTGTTGGCACTAGATTTAAAGAATAGGTTAACGGGATGGTGGTAATTAAATTGGCTCCACCGAAACTTGTTGCTGTGGACTGTATCTCTATATATTCACCTGGTTGTATACCGTGACGTGCTCTAGTTCTAAACCTTAAAGTGTCTTTACCATCAATCACTACTGTTTCTAATGTAAATGGGATTCCATCTCCTGCAACAAAATCTAAACCAGATGTTCCACCAGTATAATCTATGTGAAATTGCATTGTTTGTCCGGATTGATGGGAATAAATATAAGAGGTATATAGTACCCAATTATCTTGGTACGCAGTAGCGAAATTAAATGGTCCTATACCAGCTCCACCACCCGGACCATACCTTCTATTAGGTATCATGTCAAAAGTAACTGCTGGTGGTAACCCACTACATGGTGGCCCACAAAATGGTCCAGGATATAATAGACAATCTGGACAACCCCTAAAATCCGGTATAAAATACATATTCTTTATGGTGTTTGCATTAGTCGTTTCACCACTAATTACATTATGATACAACATATCTATTTTACCGTATAATCTATATGTTGTAGAATACTGTCTTTCAAAATTAAACTGGTCTTGTAGATTTAAAACTAAATTTCTATCCCCTTCTATTAAATTTCTTTTATCTGACTCCAAAAAAGCTTGTAACCCAACATCTTTATCTGTTGACCCCGCAAATCTCGCGGAACCTCTAAGAGCTCTTATGTTTTTATCTGTACTCATTATAATACCGCGTCTGCTAATTCTTCATCGACATATAACCTTAAAAACGTATTGTAAGATGTTTGTCCAGGTCTTAAACCAAAATAGTAAAATAATGGTTGTGTCATGTTTATTGTTGGTGCACTAGTTGGTGTTAGTGGTGGGTAATTAGCTGGTTGTAATAAACTATTGTTAACACCCATAGTTCCTGCATTTGAACCTTGGAAGTAATCGTTAAGTAGGGGGTTAGGTTCTGGCCATATATTCGTAGATACTGGCCCTAAATTTATAGCCCCGACTGGACTCATAGGGATAGCTGTTTTTCTTCTATAGTCTCCGAAAGTTCCTGACCAATCATTATAATCACTACCGAATGGTGTTCCAGGTGCACCATCTAAATTCCACATATAATAAGGTACTGGTTGTGAAGAGGCTCTTAAATCTTCTGTTAAACATTCTATTAAATCAACACCGGACATAATAGTTTGTGTAGCTGCTGTAAATAACATAGGTTCCCATTGAATCCATCTTCTATCGCCATCACCATAAACACCATGTTGTACATAGGGGTCATTAAATGGACTATTACCATCACCAGGGTATGGGTATTCCATTAACTCACCAAGTGTAGTACCTGTATTTATACCGGAATTTCCATTATCATCAAGACATACACAACCGGTAGTACTCATATTACTTTCATAACCTACAACACCCACCATACAGTTTTGCATAATAGCTTGTGCGACATCTCCACCTATTTCATTTTCTGGTCTTGTAAAGAAACTACCTAACGCAGCTAATGAATAATTAGCTTTTAAATTATATATATCTGAAACTAGTTCTGTAAAGTCTTGGAAACTGGTATGTCCTATTTGGTCGGTAACTGAACATTCTTCAGCAAAGTTGGGGTCTAAACATATTTGTTGTATACATTGATTTCTAGAACCCATATCTACTATTGTAGTTGGAAAGAGGATGTGTCTTCTCATGTCACCATCAGAATGTTTATCTGAACTAGAATTACCACCTCTCACACCATCTTCATCACCTAAAAAGTATCCTGTATTGGTCGCTGAGTCCCATTTAAACGGTGTAGACCTATAATATACAACATGTTCTGATGGGTGTATGTAAACTAACTTTTTACACCATTTAGAATCTGCATTATAACTATCATCTGCGACACTATATTTTAATTTCATTTTAAATTGGAATTGATATAAAAATCCACTTACCCATGCGTTTTCCCAGAAATAATTCATCACACCATTACATAAAGCACTTGCTATTTTTTGTCTTCTTGCCCATTGGAAGAATGTTGTCATACTTAGATTTGCGATGATACATACTGGGTTAAAGCACATTATTTTAACATAACATCCCCCACCTGCTGGACCATCAAAATCAGTTGGTGTACTTGTAGAGTCAAAACCATACCAATCTGGACAACATACTCTTGCCTCGTCCTGTGCTCCACAACAATCATTACCACCCCATTGAGCTAAACTACTAAAGAATCCACCTTCACAATCTGATGAGTCATAAGTTGGGGGAGCACCTGGACATGGGAAGTTATTTGCTAATGCTTGCATTTCACTATTTGCGGTATTACGACATGTACATTTTTCACATTCGGGGTATTTGGTTTGTCTAAGAGTAAATAATACAAACCCTAGTGGGAAACCAAAATAAGCACAGTTAACATTTCCTGGCCCACAAGCAAAGCAGCCACTACCACTAACACAAATACAATCACAACCTAATCCAGCTATTAAACCATCCAAAGGTCCACTTACCCAAGGTAAACTACTAATAACATCATTAATTAATATTAAAATGGCACATAAAGCATATAAAAATAAAAGTATGGGTAATAGTATTATTCCAAATATAAAAGATAGAATACCTACTATTAATGACACAGCCATAAAAATAATACCCATTAAATCTATTAATAAATTATTTAAATAGATAATAAATTTTGCCCTTCTAACAGCACTGTTAACTGGAAAGTGAACTGCTGTTGTAGAACATTGTTGTTCTTCTTCTGGCAATATTTCTTTAACACCTAGAAATTGTCTCCTACCATTATGTTTAACATGGTCATGAAATTGTGACACCGTATAAACCCTATTAAAAGTCATGTCATAAAAATAATCTAATGCTCCAGGCAGTAAATTAGTTTGTGCGTGTGGGTGATAATCACTATATTCTATGGAAAAGGCGTAGGATTTTGGGTCTATACTTGTCCAGTTACCATCTGAACTATCCCCAACATCATCATTATACTCTCTAATGTTTGGGACTAGGTAACTCCCTCTTCTTCTATTTCTTGCTGTTCCTGCTGACTGTTCCGGTCTAATTCTAAATCTATATCTACCTCTCGTAGGCACACCTTTTTCAGGGTCTTGTGACTTAACCAAATTACCGAATTCGTCAGTAATTACATGGTCTAAATTCATCGGTAAATGGACTAAGAAAGCTCCTGTACTATCAATAACTCTACCACCATCCTCTAAATAGTATCTTTCTAATATCGGTACTGTACCTCCAGCAGCAAGTCCTGGTGATGTGGTTGAGGTATAAGCGTTAGAATCTTGCTTAAAAAATGGTGTATATCTGATTGCGTCTATCAGACCTGGTTGAGAAACTAAACTACATAGATTTCCTTGTGCTCTTCTGGGTCTACAAGAGAAGTTAACTGCGTCTTTATCAGTATCGGTAGCTGTACTACCCATAAAAATAGACATAGGTTTTAATTTAAATCCACTATCTTGTAAATCAAAATCTACTCTAGTTATTGATGCATTACATAATTCTTCATCGCCCCAAAAAGGTCTGACATCTATTGATTTTGTTTGATTTAATATTTGGGGAAGACTGTCTATACTAGAATCACTTTTAAACTTGGGGCCATCAAAGTCTGTTGATGAGTAACCCATCTGTTTAAAGTCTTCAGGTAGTAAAGAAAAACAACCTATGTCACTTAGGTCAACATCCATCACAATATTTTGGTCTCCGGTAGGAACACCATATATCATAAAATCACCAGACTCATTAGTTTTTACCGTAAATTTATAATATTTGTCATAGACATACCTAACATCTTGATTACTCAAAACATTTCTAAGTTTTGGAAAAGTTCCTACTGGAACGTGACAGTCAAAATTTTCTTCCGAACTTAATAAATTATATCTTTTACCTTGTTCATCTTTGTCATATGGTTGAGTATAAGGATAAAGTTGTTTTATGATTGGGTTGGTTTCATCTTCAGAGTCCAAAGGTACGAATATAGAAACTTTAGCGTTTGGTATACCAAAACCACCATTAGATATAACTCTACCGACCACAACTCCAAAATCTGAGCACATCCTACTATACACATCTTGTTGTGTTAAAGACAAACTTAATATTTCTAATAAATCAAAATCTTGTTTTAATTCAAATGTTAAGTTTTTTTCTTTACCTATTTCTGTCCTTACTCTAAATGATTTTGGCATATGTGCTTTACTAAATAAATATTTATTGTAGTAAAACTAATAATAGATACTACTAATTTTTAGTAAAGGTTACGCGAATACTGGTTTAACAGGCCTTTGGACTCGTATTGAGATGTCTTTTTGTGGAAATCTTATCTGTAAAATCTCATTTGGTTGAGCGTAAACTGTATCATTAATTAAACCAATTTGGTTGGTTAAGTCATTAGTGAATGGTTGATTTGTTACCGATTGGGAATATTGTCCACCTACTTTATTATGTACTCTAAGGTCTACTATATTTACAACTCCTGGTTGATTCATTATTTGACCCCTTAAATCACCTAAAGATAGGTCTTGTCCCATTTCTATCTTATTAGTATCAAAATAATCCGTTACTTTATTTATGACTTCAGTTATAATAGAACCCTGATTTACGGATTGTTCTAAAATTAAATCGATATCAAAACCCAAGTCTATTACTTTTGCTGCCCCTACCATAATATAATCATTTAACATCCTATAATTAGAAAGATAATTAGCTATATTATTTTTTAATGTATTACTAACACTAGAAGTTAATTTACCATCTGGTGTATAGGACAACACATTAACCTCAACTTTATTTTCAATTTCTGTGACACCTACTTTTGCCGCTGCACCAAAAGTAGCGGGCATAGTTCTAAGTTTATTTACATAATCGTTAATTGTAACAGCTCTTTGTTGTGCAGCAAAATTAAAAGAAATATAATTTCTAATTTCTTCTGTACTCATTGGGTCGGCACCACCAATAGCTGCTGAAACATTTCTTACCGCTAAACTGTTAACCACTGTTTGATTTATTTGTTGACTAGGTCCAGCAACAACAAAATCTATAGTACCTATACCATTAATCGCCCCCGCACCAACATTAGAAGCTCTACCCCCACCAACTCTATATTGTACAAATATTGTACTGTTTCCTTTCACCATATTACCTAATGATGTATTATTCATAAAATTAGACATATCTAACTTAACACCTAAACTTGTAAATGAATCTAAAAGGTCTTGAGACGTTTGATTTCCAGCACCAAATGTTAAAAAGAAAAATCCTTCTGGCGTAAACTCAGTGACAAATCTTTGAGGTGCTTGTATATACTTACCTACTTTTATACCGCTTTTATCTGGTGGAGATGATGGGTCTTCTATGAAAACATCCTCTAAAGCTAAAGCATCTACTTCATACCACTTATTACTAGAGTTAGACATGAACTCACTGTTTGGTGGTAGAGACTGATACCCTACACCATCTTTTTGTATAACAGATGTAACCCCTATAACATTTTTATCTGGTAAAAACAATTTATAAAATGGTTTACTATCTACATCTGTAATTTCTTTTTTAAATACTTTAGTAACTCCATTAACAACCACTTCTCTTTTTGTGATGGTGTAATTATTTAAAATTCCGTTTGAGTCATAGTTTGGTGTTTTAAATCTATTTCTTACACCATCAATACTATAGATAGATGAAAAATCACAATCATTAACTAATTCAAATATGTTACCACCACCTTTAAATTGTGAACCTTTCCTTAATAACCCCAAATATTTAAAATCTTCTTTATCTCCTAGGACCGGTACTACAACAGAAATATCAACTACGGTTATTGATGGTCTATTACCTGGCACTTTTAATCCATATGTTTTTGCTAAGTTATATAGAGAACTTCTTTCTTGAGCAAATTGTAGTACTGTTTCTTGAAATGTCCTATCTATTTGGAAATTTAGATTGTCTGCTACGGCAGCGTTTAAATCTAAAAAAATAGAGTATATAGACGAATCATTAGCATTTTGTATTAAATCGGGGTAATAGGTATTGGTTATTCTTAATAATTCATTTCTTATACCTAAAAAATCTCTTTCCGTATATGCTACTTTTTTATCTGCCATATTATAAATTTATTATAACAAAATCTTTAGTTTCGAAAACCGAACTACCTATACTATAATCTATTCTTATTCTTACTGTATATTCTTGTTCTTTTTCACCAGCAAAACTAAAACTATTATCTTCTCCAATTAGAAGTGTATCCTCTTCTCTAACCTCATCCATATTTTTGATTTCTATATTGTTAATTACCAGATTAGGTATATATTTTGCTACGGATTTTCTTATTTCTTTATCTATCGAGGATATTGTTCCTGAGTCTAGTGGTTCGAATAAAAACCTCATCAAATTAGTGCCAAAATCTGGTAAAAAATATCTAGAACCTTTTTGGGTTAATATTAAATGCATTAAATTTGACCTAACTTCAGCATCAGGATTAGAATTTAACCCTAGAAAGAAGCCTTCACTACTTTGAGTAAAAGGAAATTTTATACCATATTTTTGATTGGGCATAGTTTTTTATAATAAATACTTGATAATTTAGTTTATGGTATACGGGTATTATATTAAATTACTTTCCATATTCTTTATTTAATTTGGTGTGTGGTGGGGAATAAGGACAGTGTTTACAACCATTACCACAACAAAACCCTCTTCTTTTATGGTATTCTGCTGTCATAACCATTCTTCCGTTTTCCCAATAAAAATCATTTGCTTGTAGTTTTGGTTTCAAAAATTCTTTATAATGTAATTCCGAAATCCAATCATCTTTTCTATTCATTTTTTATATCTATTACTTTTTCTTTATGTTCACAATGAGGACATACTATTTTTTGTTCATAAGTCAAATCTTTAGTATTATTTAAAGACAATAAATGGTAGTCAGCTATTGACCACCATTTATTACATTTACCACAATTAAAATGGTATAGTATCTCTTTAGATACCTTATGCCTCATTCAATTCTTTTTCTTTTTTCATAGTTTTTACATCGATATCCACTTCACAACTACCGCCAGCACATGCAAGTTCACCAGTTAGGTTGGTGTTGTCGTCTAATTCAACAACTTTACTTAAATCAACTTCTTTAAGAGATTTCATCATCTCGTGATATTGTTCTTCAGTGATATCTTCAAATGGTGCTTGTGTGTAAGTACCTCCATTATATGGTAGAACCGATAACCCATTATAAGCTTTTCTATTATCCCACATCCATTCCCCAGCTTTATCCCATTCGTTTTCTTTTAATGAAATTGTTGCGGATACATTGTGAGAATTAGACCCATTTCTATGTCCGGACCTTACCCATTCTGTAGCTACCTTTTTTACTCTTTCTAGTAAATCAAATGGAGATTCAGTTCGTAATATAGACCCTACAGGTGCCTTTTGTGGTATACTAATTACAGCTGTGTCATGTGGTCTAAAATATTCATCTTCTACTAACTCTGGATGATTAATATTTAAGTAAGTATAAATTGCTTCATTTTTACCTACCCTCACTCTTCTAATATAATAATCATTATGCCACGCATGAATACCTGATGATGTTCCTAATGTTAATGATGTGGTACCAGCTGGTTTAACAGTTGTACATCTTGCTGATGGGTTAACATCTATTAGTTTAGATACTCTGGTATTTTCTCGTTTAACTAAACTAGCAGCTTTTTTCATGTCATATTTTAATACTTTTCCTGAACCAATACCTGTCATTGACACGCCTATAAGTGCATCTTTTTCAGTAGTTCTTTGCCATATCGGTCGTAAATAATGGAAGTCTGTATATCCAGCTTGTAGTGTTCCAATAAATGCAGCTGCTTTAACTCTTTCATTCAAATCTTCTTGTGACTCAATATTTGAAACATTTACTTCACATAAATTACAAAATTGAAATGGTCTTAGTGCAATTTCACA
>MDSZ01050134.1_pt1 | contig 15095 bp, 18 predicted proteins | sample 811201 | NCBI WGS metagenome assembly MDSZ01 (sample SAMN05326647, study PRJNA326480) | marine metagenome | isolation source: seawater | place: Indian Ocean: North | collected 2010
ATTCATATTTTATGCGTCTTTGAGACGCAAATTAATAAATTAAATTTCGTTTTAATTTTGTTTAACATGTTATACGACCATATTAATTAAAAATCATGGACTCATTTGAAATAAACAAAATTATAGCCGCTGTTCTTCTCATTGCTCTTATTGTAATTGGAATTGGAAAGATTTCTGATATGGCTTTTCACGTAGATAAGCTAGAGAAATCAGCTTATCAAGTTGAAGTCCAAGAAGATTCCCAGGCCACAAAATTGACATTAGAAAAAATTGAGGAAAAAGTTGATATTACTGCATTACTCGCATTAGGTGATGTTTCACATGGAGAAAAAGTGTTTAAAAAATGTGCTGCCTGTCATTTAATAAATAAAGGTGGAGATAACAAAATAGGTCCTGCTCTTTACGGAATTATTGGAAGAAAAGTTGCATCAAAACAAGATTATAAATATTCAAAAGCAATGGCGGCTTATGATAAAAATTGGACATTTGAAGAAATGAATGGATATCTTAAAAAACCACAAAGTTATATCAAAGGTACAAAAATGGCATTTGCAGGATTAAGAAAAGAGAAAGATAGGGCCTCAGTTATCTTATATCTTAATCAAAATTCAGATAGTCCATTGCCATTACCTTAATTTTCCAAAGCAATATAATAATATACTTTTTTGTACATGAACTCTATTTAGAGCTTGTTGCCAAACATGAGAATTATTTCCTAAAAAAACTTCATCTTCGACTTCGTTTCCTCTTGGTAAACAATGTAGAAAAATACAATTATTTTTCGCGTAACTCATTAATTTTTTATTTATTTTAAATCTTTTAAAATTTTTTATCTTTTTTTTTTTATCAACTTTGTCATTTAAAGAAATTACTTTGTCTGAAAAAATTACATCTGCTCCCTTAGCGGCTCTTTTTGGATCATTATATATATAGATTTTTTTTTTATTATTTTTAACCCAATCTTTAACTTTTTTTTTTGGTTCAAATCTCTTTGGACAACCAATATTTAACTTAAACGAAAATTTTACAGAGGCTGCTATTAAACTATCTAAGACATTATTTGAATCTCCTATCCAACAAATTTTAAGCTTTGAAATAGGTTTTTTTTTTATTTCTTCAACTGTGAAAACATCAGATAATACCTGCGTAGGGTGAGATGAGGGACTTAAACCATTGATTAATGGAATAGTTAAATATTTTTTAAAATTTTCGACTTTTTTATCACTGTCAGTTCTTAACATGAAACCATCCCCATAGGTGGATAAAATTTTAGCTGTATCGGAAATGCTTTCGCCTCCTTGTCCCAAATGTAACTCATTGGATCTTAGCGTTAAAGTACCTCCTCCAAGCTGTTTAATGGCTAGATAAAAACTGATTCTGGTTCTAGAACTTGCTTTTTCAAACATTTGAACTAACATTTTACCTTTAAGAGGTGACCCTTTATCTATCTCCAGTGTGTTAAGATTTTTTCTTAATTTTTTTCTTTTTTTTGCATCAATTAAGATTTTTCTTAGATCTTTGCTTGGTATATCTTTTAAATTAATAAAATGTTTCATTTTAATTTAATTCACTACAAACTTTTTTAATAATTTTCAAAGCTAAATCAATTTCATTTTTTTTTACATTTAATGGTGGAAGTATTCTAATAACATTTTCGGCAGCTCTTATTGTAAGCAATTTATTATTCATTAATTTTTTGATAAATTTTGTTTGATCATGATGTAACTGTATGCCAATTAATAAACCTATTCCTCTTACTTCTTTAATAATTCTTGGATATTTTTTTTTTAAAATATTCAAATTATTTATAAAATATTTTGACATTTTATTTACATTATTAAGTAGTTTTTTGTTTATTTGATCTAAAACAGCATTTCCTACTGACATTGCTAATGGATTTCCTCCAAAAGTAGATCCATGAGATCCTGGTATCATTCCTTTTGCAACTTTTTTCGTCATTAAAACAGCGCCTATTGGAAATCCACCTCCAATCCCTTTTGCTATCGGAACAATATCAGGTTTTACACCCGCATATTCAAATGCAAAAAATTTTCCTGATCTTCCAATTCCACACTGAACTTCATCAAGAATTAAAAGTATTCCTTTTTTAACACAAAGTTTTTTGATGGCCTTTATACACCAGCTAGGTATTACTTTTATTCCACCTTCACCCATTACAGTTTCAATCATTATAGCAGCTGTATTTTTATTTATTAGTTTTTTTAATTTTTTATGATTTCCAAATTCAAAATGTTTAAAACCTGGAACTTTAGGTCCAAAACCTTGAATCATTTTTTTTGATCCACTTGCATGTATTGCAGCAAGCGTTCTTCCATGAAATGAATTTTTTATACATACTATGTCTACTTTGTTCTCCTTACCGATTGAATAAAAATATCTTCTAGCAACTTTGATTGCTGCCTCAGTCGCTTCAGCACCACTATTTTGAAAAATTATTGCATCAGCAAAAGTTTTTTTAACTAATCTTTGTGCTAATTTTTCACCCTCTGGTATAATAAACGCATTAGACACATGCCAAAGTTTTTTGGATTGTTTATTTATTGCATTTATAAGTTTTTTGTTAGCATGCCCAAAGCTATTCACTGCAATTCCTTGAACAAAATCTAAATATTTTTTACCATTTTTAGCTAATAAAAAACTTCCTTTTCCTTTAACAAATGATAAATTTTTTCTTTTGTAGTTAGGTGCTAATGCGCTCATTTTAATTTATAAATTTTTTTTTACAGTTTAATTTGCAACCTCAAGTTATAAATTAAATTTTTTGTTGAAAAATAGCAAAAAACACTTGTTAAATGTTTTATTATGCAACATCATGTTGCTATAAATTAAATTTACACTAAATATAGTATTAATGAGTTGGACTGAAGAAAAAGTTAACAAATTAAAAGAGCTTTGGGGCAAAGGAAGCACAGCAAGCCAAATAGCTGAAATTATTGGGGGTGTTTCAAGAAACGCTGTGATAGGTAAGGCGCATCGTTTAAATCTATCATCTAAAATAAAAACTAGATCCTCGATACAGACTTCAAAAGTTCAAAACAAAAATGAAAATAATCAAATCAAACTAAAAGGTAAAAGAGGTAAACTAAAAACTTTACTACTAGATAGAAACTTTGAGCCTGCAAAAAATTTAACTCTAGAGGAGTTGTCTGAAGAGACCTGCAAGTATATGGAAGCAAATCCCGATGAAAAAAATGCTAGTTTTTGTGGAAGAAAAACAGTTGAAAAATTTTCTTATTGCCCTTTGCATTTAATGATTGTTTTCCAACCTAAAGGCAAAAAAGAAGATGTTGTAGATAAAGACGACGAGGTACCAAAATTTATAGAGAAAAAAATAAAGTCAGCTTAGTCTAATAACTTCTCTTTTGCTTTTTTATACTCTTCCTCCGTTAATACTCCCTTATTTTTTAAATCATTTAACTTCAGAATTTCATCTGCCATAGAACTTTTTCCTTGCGCGTCATCATTAAAATTATCGTTTATTCCATCATTACTTTCATCCATGCTTTTAACGCTCTCTTTTATATTTCTTCTAGCCTCAATACCCATACTTATTGGTTTTGCAGATATGTAAACTACTAGTAACAATAGAAATATACAAATACTTATAACTATATAGGTCATCATTTTATTTTATCTTCATTATTTTGATCTGCAAATTGTCCACCTGATCTCCAATTAAAACTATATTTGTTTATTTCGGAATCAAATTTTTTTCTCGGAATATATCCTAAATCATAATTATTTTTATAGTTATCAGATTTAAAATTATCATATTTTAATAATCTCAATTGATCTTCTGTGAGTAAAGGATTTGGAAGCAGTTGTAGAAATTTTGCTGAAAGTTTTGCTAAAGGCAAAGGTAATGGTAATAAAATTCTTTTTTTATTTATTGAGCTAAGTATTTTTTCTATAATCTCTCTGAAGGTAATTACCTCAGGACCTATACATTCTAAAACTAAGTTTTCTGTTTTATTTTCTATAATGTTAAAAATTATATCTACTAAATCTGTAACGTGGATCGGGCTAAATTTCGTCTTTCCATTATAATACAAAGGCATAAGAGGCAGCGAGCTCAAAAGGGCCATAAATTTAGTGCTAAAATTATCATCAACAGAATATACTATAGATGGTTTAAGAATAATTGATTTATTGAAATTTTCTCTAATTCTCTTTTCACCTTCAAGCTTGCTCGAAGCATAATTGCTATCTGTTGCTTTTTCTATTCCTAGGGCTGATAAATGAATAAATTTTTCTAATTTAAATTGGTTAGACTTTTTCGATAAAAAAGCTGGTAAATCAGAATGTATAAGTTTGAATTCATCTTTTCTTCTCTCATATAAGATTCCAATTAAATTTATACAAATTGAACTTCTCTCAAACAATTCATCTATCTTATCATTTTTAAAGTTTTTTAATTCAACCAATTCTAAATATCCTGGGTTTGCTTGAGTTTTCAAAATATATCCTGCTCTATGTATATTTCTTGTAACTGCAGTAATTTTATAGTTATTTTTAGATAACTTTCTTATTAAATTTCTTCCTATCTGACCAGAAGCACCGAAAAGTAGAATTTCTTTTTGTTTCATATATATATTCTTACAAATGAATATAGATATTAAATTACACAAAGAGGATTTGCCAGAGCATTTAACATTGGGTGACAATATTGCTGTAGATTGCGAATTTATGGGCTTAAATGTTGAGAGGGATACACTTTGCTTAGTCCAAATATCAACCGGTAAAAATGATGCTCATATTATTAAACTAAACCGAGAAACATATGATGCTCCAAACTTAAAAAGAATATTAATTGATAAAAGTATCAATAAAATATTTCATTTTGCAAGAGCTGATCTATTATTTATTAAAAAGTATCTAAAAATAAATGTTGAAAACATAAATTGTACAAAGTTAATGAGCAAACTTGCTAGAAGTTATAGTGATAAACATGGTTTAAAGGATCTTGTTAAGGAATTTACTGGAAAAGATATAAGTAAAAATCTTCAGTCATCCGATTTTGGAGGAGAATTATCCGAAAAACAATTACAATATTGTGCAAATGACGTACTTTATCTTCATAAAGTTTATGAGTCACTTAATAAAATATTAATTAGAGAAAAAAGAAATGAATTATATAATAATGCAATAAAGTTTATTCATACAAGAGTAGATTTAGATTTAGCATCTTTTACATCTGATATTTGGTCACATTAAATGAAAAGTAATAAAATTAACACAGTCGGCAAAGAAGTTATTCAATTTGAAATAAATGCACTAAAAAATTTAAAAAAATATTTAAATAATGATTTTGTTAACATTATTAAAACTATTATCAGTTGTAAAAGTGGGAAAGTAATAGTGTCTGGTGTGGGCAAAAGTGGCATTATAGCTAGAAAGTGGGCAGCGACTTTTTCTTCGACAGGAACGCCATCATTTTATTTAGACCCATCAAATGCAAGTCATGGTGATATGGGTCAGATATCTGCGAATGATGTAGTAGTATTAATTAGTAATAGCGGGCAAAGTGAGGAATTAAAAAATATTATTCAATATACATCAAGAAACAAGAATATAAAACTAATCGGAATAACTTCAAAAAAAGAGTCAATATTATATCAAAATTCTAACATTTCATTTCTTATCCCAAATATTAAAGAGGCAGGTCCAGAAAATATTGTGCCTACTTCATCAACCACAACTCAATTGGCCTTAGGTGACGCAATAGCTATTGCCTGCATGACACAAAAAAAATTTACAAAATTTGATTTTAAAAAGTTTCATCCGAGTGGATCATTATCTATTAAACTTAAGACAGTTGGGGATTTAATGCTAACAAGAAGAAAAATACCAATAGTAAATGAAAACATAAATATGAGAAAGGCCTTGAAAATTATTAATAGCAAAAATTTAGGAGTGCTTATTGTAAACGATAAGAATGGTAATACTTCAGGAATAATAACTGATGGAGATGTAAAAAGAATAGCGCAGAAATATGATAAATTTGAAAATTTAGTAATTAAAAAAGTAATGAAAAAAAACCCTTTAAGTGTAGAAGAAAATACTCTTGCGGCTTCAGCCTTATCTATTATGAATACAAAAAAAATTACTACTTTGTGCGTACACAGAAAACGAAAAATAAAAAAGACTGTAGGAATGCTACATATGCATGATATTTTGAAATCTAATATCACGTAATGTCTATAAAATCTTTGTTGCAAATCATTCTATTTTTATTGATTATTCTAATAATAGGTGGATTGTATTTTACATACTTTTATACAAAACCATTAGACAAAGAATTAAAAAGTTTACTAAATGGTGAATTAGATAACAATATTTTAACTGAGGATATAAATACAAATGATCAAGAAATATTAGAGGAAAACAATCTAACGCAAAAAAAAATTGAGCAAACAAGAAAGCAAAATGATGTAAATATGGTTTCATCAGAAAAATTAAGTAATTTAACAAAGGAAATAGAATATGTTACGGAAGGTAAAAATGGAGATATATTTAAAATTTTAGCAAAATTTGGGAAAACCAATATTAAAGACAGTAACATTTTAGATTTAGAAGATGTTAATGGGTCAATAGTATCGGATCAAAGACCTGAGATAGTAATAACTTCAGATTACGCAGAATATAATTATTCAAATCAAAATTCAAAATTTTACAGTAATGTTAAAATAAACTATGATAATAAATTAATTACTTGTGATAACTTAAAGTTAGATATATCAGATAACTTAGCAATTGCTTATGACAATGTTTTGATAATTGATGGAAACTCAAAAATTAAAGCAAATAATGTTACTATGAATATAATTACTAAAGACATAAGAATAAATTCAGAAAATAATATAACAATTTTGAAAAATTGATGGCACTGATAAAGAAATTTAGAATAAAAAATTATAAAGTTGATGAACCAATTGTTGAACTTAAAAATATTTCCGTATTTTTCAATAAAAGACAAATATTAGATAACCTTAATTTAAAAATTAACAAACAAGAAATACTTGGGATGTTAGGCCCTAATGGCGTAGGCAAGTCTACAATTTTTAATTTAATAACAGGGCTTAAGTCACCAAATCATGGTCAGATCAAAATAAATGGGATTGACTGTTTAGATTTACCAATAAATGAGAGATTTACAAAATTTAAATTAGGCTTAGTTCCTCAATATGGTGGTTTAATATATGATCTATCTTTAGCAGATAATTTGAAGTTAGTTTCGGAGATTCATATTAAAGAAAAAGAGCTTAGAAATCAAAAAATAAATAAATTAGTTTCTCAATTTGAGTTTGAGGCCTTATTAAACATCAAAGCAAAACATCTATCTGGTGGTCAAAAGAAAAAATTAGTTATTGCAATGGCTTTGGTAAATGATCCAAAAATATTATTACTTGATGAACCATTTGCTGCATTAGATATTTTAACTATCAAAATGTTGCAAGAAATAATACTCAATTTGCAATCTACTGAAGATATATCTGTAGTTATATGCGATCACCAAGCACGAGACCTTTTAAGTTGTGTGGATCGAGCTATTGTTTTATCTAATGGAAATATTATTGCATCTGGCAGTCCAAATGAAGTTATAAGTGATAAAGATGCAAAAACACAATACTTTGGTGATGAATTTAACATAAATTAATTCATCAATGAAAAATTATATAAAAATTCATAATAAAATCAAAAAATTTAATAAAAAAATTAAAGTGAGTGGAGACAAAAGTATTTCAATAAGATGTGTTCTTCTCGCTTCACAGGCAGTAGGTAAATCGAAAATATACAATCTACTAGAGTCAGAAGATGTCATGAATGCATTGAATTCAATCAAAAAATTGGGGATTAGTTTCAAAAAATATAAAAATTATTATGAAATTAATGGTCTTGGATTAAATGGATTTAAAACAAATAAATTACAGACTTTAAATGCAGGAAATTCTGGAACATTAGCAAGATTAATTTTAGGATTATTAGTCAATTCAAATAAGTTAGTTAAAATTGTAGGTGATAAAAGTCTAAGTAAAAGGGACTTTTCTAGAATTACTGAACCATTAAAATTATTTGGAGCACAAATAACATCAAATAAAAAAAAATTACCAGTCAGAATAATTGGATCTAATTTTTTAAGACCAGTTAACTATAAGGAGAATTTAGGTAGCGCACAATGCAAAAGTGCCGTAATGCTTGCAGCTTTAAAAACACCCGGTGTAACAAAAATTAAAGCTAAAAAATCAAGAAACCATACCGAGCTTTTATTTAAAAGCCTAGGCGTTCCAATAAAAATTTTTAGTAAACTAGATTATGATTATATTGAGATTAAAGGGCAATATAATTTTAATAGTTTCAATTATCAAGTTCCTGGTGATATAAGTTCTTGCTCTTTTTTTTTAGTCTTAACACTTTTATCAAAAAATTCCAGTTTGTTAATTCAAAATGTAAATGTCAATGACTCACGAACTGGGATAATTAAAATTTTGAACAAAATGAATGCAAAAATTTTATTTAAAAATAAAAAAAAATATAAAGGAGAAATTATTTCTGACATTTTAGTCAAAAGTAGAAAAAATCTATTTGCAATAAATTGTCCAGATAGACTTAATAGCTCAGCGATTGATGAATTTTTAGTAATTTTTCTAGTTGCTGCAAAAGCAAAAGGAATTTCAACTTTTCGTAATTTGGGAGAATTGAACAAAAAAGAGAGCCCAAGATTAGATATTGCTGTTAAATTTTTAAAAAAAATAGGTGTCAAAGTTATTAGAGCAGGAGATGATATTAAAATACACGGTGTTCCAGATATAGAATTAAAAAGCAAATATGTAATAAAAAATTTTAGTAAAGATCATAGAGTATTAATGATGTCTTGCATAGCTGCATTAACTTTTGGAGGAGAATGGAAAATATATGATGCAAAATCTAGCAATACATCTTTTCCCAATTTTTTTGAATTAATTAAAAAACTCGGTGGTAAAGTAAATTGAGAAGAAGAAAAAATATTATTACTGTTGCTATTGACTCTCCAGCAGCTGCAGGTGCAGGTACACAAGCAAAATATATTGCTCAAAACTATAATCTTTCATACTTGGATACAGGGAAAATATACAGATACTTAGGAAATCTGGCGATAAAGCGAAAGTCTTTAGATTACCATTTTTTTAAAAAGAAAATAAATCAATTAAAAATGAATAAATTAAAAGGAAAAAAATTACTTTCTGATGAAGTTGCAAAATCTGCATCAATAATTGCTAAAAATAAAAAAATAAGAAATTTAATTAAAAATTTTCAGTTGAAATGTGCATATAATCCACCAAAAAAGTTTGCAGGATCTGTTTTAGATGGGAGAGATATTACTTCTGTAATAATGAAAGATGCTATGTTCAAATTTTATATAACAGCAAATATTAATGTGAGAGCTAAGAGACGATTTATCGAGTACAAAAAAATGAAAAAAAAAGTCAAATTCATTGATGTCTTAAAAAGCTTAAAAAACAGGGATTATTTAGACAAAAATAGGAAACACAGTCCTTTGAAAAAAACTAAAGATTCAATCTTGATTAATACATCCAAATTAAGTAAGAAAGCGTGCTTTATAAAAATTAAAGCAATTATGGACAAAAAAATAAGTAATTAATGGAAATTTACAAAGATCTTAAAACACCGGCAAACAAGTTATTTGAAGAATTACTTAATTCACAATTATCAAAAGAAAAAATTGAAGAAGGTAAAATAATAGAGGGCAAGATTACAAAAATCACAGAAAAATTTGTTTTTATTTTTATTCCAGGTCTAAAAAGTGAACCGATAATTGACATAAACGAGTTAAAAATCATTGGATTAAAAGATAAAATTTCAGTTGGTGGAAATATACCTGTATTACTTGAAAAGATTGAAGACAAAAATGGTGAAGTAATTGTTTCAGCAATAAAAGCTCAAAAGATTAAAGGTTGGTATAAATTGGAAAAGGCTTATGAAAATAATGAGTCCATTATAGGAAAAATTACATCTAAGTGTAAAGGAGGAGTGATTGTTGAACATGTTGAAACTGGATCTCTTATGTTTTGCCCAGGATCTCAAATTAGCGATAAACCTCTAAAAAATATAGATCATTTGATAAATGTTGAGCAAAAGTTTGCTATTATCAAACTTGATAAATTAAGAGGCAATGCGTGCGTTTCTAGAAGACAAATAGTTTCATCAAATAAAAGAGAAGATAAGGCAAAAATAATTGAGAAATTTAAAATTGGAGACATTATTAAAGACGCAGTTGTGAAAGGATATTCTTCGTTTGGTTGTTTTTTTGAGGTAAATAATGAGATTGATGTACTCGTCCATTTGCAAGAAATTTCATACTCAAGAGTCAACCATCCTGATGAGATATTTAATATTGGAGAAAAACACGATTTAAAAGTTATCTCAATAGATAAAGAAAAACTTCAAATTGGTTGCTCGATTAAGCAACTTTCACCTGATCCATTTGAGCATATCTCCAACTATGAAATTGGGAGTAAATATAAAGTTAAAGTAGACAAAATTACTGACTATGGATGCTTTTGTTCATTAGAACCAGGATTAAGCACTTTGCTACACAGCAGCGAAATGAGCTGGACAAAAAAAAATATAATACCTAAAAAATTTTTTAAAGTTGGAGATATGATTGATTGTGTTATAACTGAAATAGATAAAGAAAAGAGAAGAATTGCTATTTCTCATAAACTAACTCTAGAAAATCCATATCAGAAATTGATAGACGAATATCCTGTTGGTAGTGAAATTGAAGGTGTTATTTCAAGCTCAAACGAATATGCTCTTTATGTAAAGTTAGACAAGTTTGATATTGATGGTTTTCTGCATGCCAATGATTTGAGTTACACAAATAACCCTGAGGAAGAATTAAAAAAATTCAAAAAAGGTGACCAAATAAAGGTCAAGGTATTAGAAATTAAAAAAGAGGAACAGAAAATTAGAGTTGGATTAAAACAATTAGGCAGAGATCCTTTTAATTGGTTCAAAGATAAAAAAGTTAACGATATTATTACTGTTCAAGTAATATCTTCTGATAATAAGGGACTAAATGTAAAACCAGAAAATTGTGAATTAGAATTTTTAATTAAGAAATCAAATATAGCTGTAAACACATCTGATGCTAGACCATCTAGATTTGTAGGAGGTGAAAGAATAGATGCTGCAATTTCAGAGCTAAATATAGAAAAAAGGAAGGCAAGTTTAAGCATTAAACTTCTTGAAGAGCTACAAAATAAGGAAGCTGTATCTAAATTTTCTAGTCCATTAAGCGGAAAAAATCTACCATTTTCATCCCTATCAGAAAAATTAGACGACAAAAAAAATAAGGATAATGAGTAACTAATTGTCTACAAATAAATCAGATTTATTAAATAAACTCTCAAATAACTATCCGAATTTCATAAAGAAAGACTTACAAAAACTATTTGATATTTTTATATATGAAATGAATATGGCATTAAAAAGAGGAGAAAGAGTAGAGCTTAGAGACATCTTTACAATTGAACCAAAAATTCAAAAATCAAGATATGGAAGAAATCCCAAGACAAATGAAAAAGTATTTGTTAAAGAAAAAATTTCCCTTCTTTTTAAAATGTCAAAGTTGTGGTCTGTAAAAATAAATGAAAAAATATAAAGTTTTTGTAGCTTGTGATGGCAATAATATCACTAAGATAAATAAAATTATCCAAGAAACAAAGAATAAAAAATTAGAAATTGGTTATAAATTTGGTCTTGAGTTTTTAAACTCGAAAAAAGGAAGAGAGTATGTATCAAAATTAAGAAATGAGATTAAATTTGGCGACTATAAAATTTTAGATATTCCAAACACATGCAAGTCAGCAATTAAATCAGTTAAAGATTTAAAATTTGATTATATAACTATTCATATTAGTGCTGGTCTAAATGCTTTAAAAACTGCAAAAAAAGTTTCTGGAAAAACAAAGTTAATTGGTGTTTCTGTACTTACGTCTCTTGATAATAAGTCTTTAAAAGAAATAGGCTACAACAAAGATGTTAAAAAATTGGTAACCCATCAAGCGAAACTTGCTACTAAAGCAAATTTAGATGCAATAGTTTGTAGCGCGCATGAAGTAAAACTAGTAAAAAAAGTATTTAAAAAAGAAATTATAACCCCCGGAATTAGAATCAATAAGAAAATAAACGATCAAAAAAGGGTTATGAGTCCCAAAGAAGCTTTTAAAAGTGGAAGTGATTGGATAGTAATTGGAAGACCAATTACAAAAGGCAATATAACAAAAAACATCCAAAAGTTAATAGATCATTTGAAATAACATGGATGCTAAAATTTGTGGAATAAAAAATCTTAAAACATTAAAACATTTAATTAAACATAAGCATCCTCCTAAATTTATTGGTTTTATATGTAATTATCCTAAATCAAAAAGACACTTGAACTTAAAAAATTTAAAAAAATTAGTAAGTGTTAAAAAAAAAAAAAATATTAATTTTGTATCTGTTTTAGTAAATCCAAAAAAAAATATTTTAGATAAAATTGCTAAATTAAATTTTGATTACTTACAGTTGTATGATGTTAATCCAAAAAAAACTTTGAAAATAAAAAAAGAATTTAAGATCAAAATTATAAGTGCCTTGACAGTAAAAAATGTGGAAGATGTGATGTCATATAAAAAATATAAGGATTTTTCTGAAATAATTTTATTTGATGGTAAAGGATATGAAAATTCTGTTAAGTTTAATCACAAATTTTTAAATAATATTTCGGATAATTTAACAATCATGTTAGCTGGTGATATTAAATATAATGAAAAACTTAATAAATATAATAAAATTGCTGATATTATAGATATTTCAGGTAGTCTAGAGACTAACGGAGAAAAAGATATTTCAAAAATAGATATTTTTTTAAAAAATTTAAACAAACTAAAAAATGAAACTAAAAAAAAAAATTCCGCTTATAGATCAACACGATAAATATGGATTTTGGGGTGGTAAATTTGGTGGAAGTTTTATACCTGAAACACTAAAAAAACCAATTGATGATCTAACAATTGAATTTCAGAAACTTAGAAAAAGTAAATCATTTATCAAAAAAAGAGATTTTTATTTTCGAAATTACATAGGAGCACCTACAAGATTTATAAAGCTAAACAGATTATCAAAACATTTAGGAGGAGCTCAGATTTGGGCAAAAGTAGTATCGGATGCTAACGGAGGAGCACACAAAATTTATAACGCCACTGTTCATGCACTAATATGTAAAACACTGGGTAAGAAATATATAATTGGAGACACAGGAGCGGGATATGCAGGAAAAATGTTGAGCATGGCTGCAAAAAAATTTGGATTAAAATGTAAAATTTTTATGGGTGCAAAAGATATAAAAAGACAAAAACCAAACTGCGATGCAATGAAAAAAAATGGAGCTGAAATAATACCAGTAACTACTGGTAGTCAAACTTTAGTTGATGCTGTTAGTGAGTGTATGCGTTATTGGGTTTCAAATTGTGATACTACACATATGTGCGTTGGATCTACCGTTGGACCAAACATATTTGTTAAAATATGTGGTTGGAGCACATCTCAAATATCTAGAGAGTTAAAGGGTCAACTATTATCTGAATTTAAAAAAATTCCAAAAAAGATAAAATTAATTAATTGTGTAGGTGGAGGAAGTTCAGCATATGGATTTTGGAGTGAATTTATTGATTTTCCAAAAAATCAAATAGAATTAATTGGTGTTGAGGCCGGAGGTCCAAAAAATTCAAAATTACATGCTGCTCCTTTGAGCCGTGGTGCAAGATTAGGTATTTTGCATGGAGCAGCTTCATATGTATGTCAAAATACTGAAGGCCAAATTAATGAAACTGAATCTATAAGTGCTGGATTAGATTATCCAGGAGTAAGTCCACTTCATTGTTTCCTTAAAGATACAAAAAGAGCAACATATACTTTTGCAACTGATGAAGATGCTTTAAGAGCATATAAGCTAGTTACAAAATTTGAAAAACTTAATCCAAGTCTCGAACCAAGTCACGCATTTGCCGAGGCTATAAAGATTGCACCAAAACTAGGTAAAGATAACATAATAATTGTTAATTCTTGTGGAGATGCCAAAAAAGATAGAGATATTTTAAAAGAAAGATTGAGCAAAAAATGATTTCACCAATAAGTTTGGCTTTCAGAAAAGCAAATATAAATAATAGACCTGCTTTATTAACTTACACGGTTGCAGGGGATAATAATAAAAAAAAATGTTTAGAAATTTTGAAAGAGATTTCAAATTATGTTGATATTTGTGAAATAGGATTTCCACATAACACTCCAATTGCAGATGGCGGCCAAATACAAACTAGTGCATATCGAGCAATTAAAAATGGAATTAAGATTTCTGATGTTTTTGATATTGTAAAAAAATATAAAAAATTTAATAATTCTAAGCCAGTTATCTTGATGGGTTACTACAATATGATTTATCAATATAATGAAAGTAAATTTATAAAAAAGTGCAAAAAGGTTGGTGTAAATGGTCTAATAGTAGTTGATTTACCATGGCCTGAAAATAAAAAATTTGCAAGTAAATGTAAAAAAAATTCAATAAGTTTTATACAACTTTTATCTCCGACAACCTCTACAGAAAGGTTAAAAAAAATTATAAAAGACTCTCATGACATGATTTATTATATAAGTATGTTGTCTACTACAGGTGGAAAATTGAAAGTTTCTCCTAGGGAAATTTTATATAATTATAAAAAAATAAAAAAAATGAATCCAAAAAAAAAATGCGTTATTGGTTTTGGAATCACGGAAAAAAATATATCAAAACTGAAATCATCGGATGGTTTAGTAGTTGGAAGTCAAATAAGCAAGGAAATATCAAGAAGTTTAAGTAATAGACAAAATCCTGTCACAAATGTAAGTAAGCTTGTAAAAAAATTAAAAAATAAAATTTTATGAACTGGATTACAAAAGCTTTAAGTTTTGGAGAAAAAATTAAAAAGGTTTTAAAAAAAAGACCATCTAAAGAAGATATAGCAAACTCAGACTGGACTAGTTGTTGTAAA
>MDSZ01142088.1_pt1 | contig 15095 bp, 14 predicted proteins | sample 811201 | NCBI WGS metagenome assembly MDSZ01 (sample SAMN05326647, study PRJNA326480) | marine metagenome | isolation source: seawater | place: Indian Ocean: North | collected 2010
ATATTCTTTTTCTTCAAAAGAATCTAAATCAAAAGACTTTAAATTTGGAAAAAATAAGTATTTTATCATTTTATAAAAAGAATAAGCTATTCCAAGAGTAATTGAACTATATAGAAAAAACATTTTTTAAAAAATATAAAGAGTCTTTAAATTATTTAATATATATGGAAGAAATTAAAAAAAGAGGACGTAAAAAAAAAATACCCGAAGAATTAACTAAAGAAGAACCGGTTGAAATTGTTCAAAAAAAAAGAGGGCGCAAGAAAAAATGGGAAAATACTCAATTTAAAAATAATTTTTTTGGAGAAACTTCCGATGTTATTAAATTTGACAATAATAACACTTCTACGATCGATGAATCAGACTATAAAACTAACAAAGTTAAATTTGGAAATTTATTTATTAAAATACACGATAAAGAGAAAAAAGAATTTAACTTTTCTAAAGAAGATTCTGTAGATAAAGATTGTTTATTAAGTTTATCTAGTGAAGAAGATGAACCGACTGTTAAAAAAACGTCTATTAAGAAAAAAACTTTAAATGTTTATAATAAAGAATCTTGCAAATCGAGATGTTTTAACTGTCATCACTTTTTTGAAAATCCTCCTTTTTATTTACCATTTGACCATTGTCCTATATCAGATAAGTATAAAATATACGGAAATTTTTGCTCTCCTAATTGTGTAAAAACTTTTTCTATTAATAGTAAACATTTCAATAATAAACAATACTTAATTGGACAATTTTATAGAAAATTATTTGGAGCAGATTTTAGAATAAAACCTGCTCCTTCTTATCTAACTTTAAAAGATTATGGAGGTCATCTTACTATAGAAGAATACAGGGAGTCTTTTTATAATAATAGTAGATATACTTTAAATAATATAAATTGTAAAATAATAAAGGAAGACATTATTTTTTCGAGATAATTTTAAATAGTATAATAATTAAAATTACTAGGATTGCTGTTAGCATACTATTAACATTTTTTTTAGTTTCTATTGCAGTCTCAAAAATTAAATTTAATTTCTGTTCTGTATTTAATCTAGAAAAAATTAGTTCATTATAATCTTTTACAAAAGGACTATAATAAAAATCATAACGTTGATCTATGGGTTTTATTTGTTTTACTGGGTTTAAATATTTATCGTCTATTTCTTCTAGTTCTCTTATAGGACCAGATGAATATACCTTTGGCACTTTCATTTTAAACTAACAAAAATATTTTTTTTATAATTATAAATTTATTGATTTTTTACCCTTTGAATTTATAGTAATTTCTTTAGAAGTTTCAACAGTTCCAGTTGAAGATTCATCTTCAAAACGAGCTTTTGCCGTAGGTCTTCCTTGATTTAGTATACTGCTTAAATTTGTAGAAGGACCCGATATTTCTGAGTTATTAGATTGCATAGCCTTTGATATATTTTTCATAATTTCAGAAGCTTGTGTAGATTCCATACCTTTTGGAAGAGAAGATGTAAATAAAGATTTTGTAACATGGAACATAAAAGCGCTTCCAGCTAGAGTTACAAATAACTGAAGCTCGGGTGGCAAGTCTGCACGTTCTTTATATTTTTCGTGTAATTTTTCAAAAATAGAATCATAGTCGTCAAGATTGTCCATAACAGATTCTGACCAACCGTCTAACTTAGCTCCCAGAGGATCAAATCTTTTATTTGCAAATTCAAGACCTGTAACAGCCGCCATCAAAACTTTTTGTTGAAATTTTACACTAACATCTAATTCTGCTCTTTTTGTATGCATATCTAATTCAAATTTCAAATCCGATAATTTAGAAGACATTGAAAATTTTTTTGTTAATTCTATACCTTTCTTTTCTAGAGCCATCAATTTAATAAGTATTTCTTGTTTTACTTTCTTTTTATCTAATTTATCTACGCTGGAAGCATCTGACACGGAATCATCTGAATCTATACTACCAGAGTCACTTTCGGAATTGCCAGATTCAGATTCAGATTCAGATTCAGATTCAGATTCAGAACTAGATTCTTCTTTTTTAGATTTTATTTTAGAACTATTTACAAAATCTTCAAAATCACTTGCTTTAAATTTAGAATTTTTACTTTTTGTTTTTTTAACTGGTGATACCTGTTCTACTGTACTTACAGAACTGGAATCATCGTCATTTCCTATAATATCGACCCCTTTAATACTAGTTGGATTTTTAATTTTTAGTGTTGGTCGACTAGATTCTTCCGTTTCAACTTTAATTTTTGGAAATTCTGCACTCATTTGAATAATAATATCTTTTTTTTAATAATTTAGAAACGAAAAAATAGTTAAGTTAGTATAAAAATATAACATATTATTATTTAAATGATTTTGAATAATATTTTTTATGCATCAGGTGTTTTATTTTATACTAAAACTTCAGATAATAGTATTTATTTTTTATTAGGTAAAAGCAACGATAATAAATGGAGTGATTTTGGAGGCAGGGCAGAAATAATAGATAAATGTGATACATATACAACAGCATGTAGAGAAGCGTGGGAAGAAACTCTAGGTTGTGTATATGATTATGAAATGCTTAGATCTCGTGTAAAATTTTATGATAACTGTATAACATCTAAAACACAAGGAGGTAAACCTTATTATATGTATATGGTTTATCTACCTTATACAAATATTTATAGAGATAAATTTTTATCAACTAAAAAGTTTGTATCTAGAATAAATGTAGATACTAAATTTTTAGAAATTAGTGATATAAAGTGGGTATCTTTAGATACTATCAAAGCTTCTGTTAATAACAATAATCCAATGATTAAACTTAGATATGTATTTGGTATAAATTTTCACAGTAATATTGTAGAAATAATTAATATAATTAACTCTTAGATTTATATGTTTGTTTGGTGCCATTAGAAATTAAAGAAATAGGAGTGTGAATAGCATTCATGTTTTTAACGATTGGTACAGGGTGATTAAATAGTTCTCTAGATTCTACATGTTTAAATCCTTTTACAGAATAATCAAATTTAATACCAGAATTGTCTGTGTCTATTTTTCTAATTTGAACTACTTTATTCTTTTCAAAGTTGCCTAAATTTTGAAAAGAAGATTGTTTAGTGTCATAAAAATTGTTGTTTACTAGATTAAAGTTTGGATTTTCTAAAGGTTTATCCTTTTTAAGATAAATAGATACCATTCTATCTTTCTCAATATTTTCATGATTATTATTGATTAAATTTGGCAAAGTTTGAAGATCAGAATTACCATTTGGATAATTGGACATTTTAGTATCATTTTTATGAAGATTTATTTTATCGTTATAAGCTTTAAATCCAGGATTTTCTATTTTTTTTGGTATTATTACATTAGAATGAAATTCTAAATCTCTAATTTTTTCAGGATCAAATCCTCTTTGTTTTATAATAGGTCCTAAATCTGGATTCTCTTTTCCAAATGATACATTTACGACTCCATTTTTAACAATATATACCATTTAATATTAAGTAATATTTTAAATGTTTAAATAATTTTGTAAATTATTTTATTTTCATTAGATTTTACTTCTTCTGTAAAATTTTCTACTCCATTTTTAACATCTGGGGGCAAATCTTTATTAACTGGAATTCCAGATTTTAAACTAATTGGATTTTTAGAATCTAAATAACCAAAAGAAAAACTTGGAGCTAATATTTTAGATTTTGAAAAAGTAAGCATTTCTTTACTTTCTACACTATCGAGGTCTATATTATTTTTATAAGAATTAGCTTTAGCATTATTCAATTGACTCAAAGCAATGTTAGTATATTTATATCTTTCTTTTATTTCTGAACTTGGTACATCTCCTATTTTTTTGTGGCCATCTTTTACGAAATGTTTATCAAAATACTTTACATTTTTATTTTTATTTAAACTATATAGATAATTTGGTTGAATATCTGGTCTTTTTTCGTATGCTTTTTTAATACCTGATTGTGCCCATTCTGTATTTTTTTTAATGATACCTTGTATTTTACCATAGTTAAACCCCCCTGAAGAACTGTCTGTTTCTAAAAGAATTTTATTTCTAGAACCATAAATAGCATTTTTAGATTTTTTTTTATTTAATACGTTTCCTATATCAACTGAATTATTTTCAATTGGTTTTTCTAAAACTTTATCTTCTTTTATTATAGAATCTATAATAGAATCTGTATCTATTTCTTTTTTGTTTTTTTTAGAAATCAAAAAAATTGCATAGATAGACAAAAACAACGATATAGTTAATATTATAATTTTTGAGTCCATATTAATAATATTAAATATTTTAAATTCATAATTTAAAATAGTTTTTGTAAAAATTAAAGTAGTTCTAAATCTTGTTGATAAAAACGATCATGATTTTTCATATGAGATTTTATACTTGGACCTACAAATGGATTCATTTTATTATTTTCAAATTTAGGTCTTTTTTCGTACATTTCTTTAAGTTCTATGCTTTTATATTTAACAGATAAAGGAGCTGCATTGCTTCTGTATGTATTTTTTGCTTCTGAAAGTCTTTTGATCATTACTTTTTTACTTGCATCAGATGTCAGTTTTACATTTTCTTGAGAACCAAGTGGGCTAAAATTAGACAGACTGTATTGATTGTAATAATCAACGATATCTCTATTTATAGATTCTAAATTTAAAGGCTCGTCATTACATTTTAAAGTAGTTAATGATTCAATTTTTGGATAAGGAACTGTATAAGCACTCATTGCAAGTTTAGGAGCAACTATGGGTACCGTAGTATTAGAGTAATTATCTATCTTTTTTAATGCTAATAATTCTTCTATATCCGCTGCTTTTACTGGATGACTAATTTTAGAATTTAAGGTTATATGTTTAACAAAATCTTTATTCATGGGTACATCATATAAAGATGTTTCACTCGGATCAAAATATAAACTTGCCTTGTTATTATTTTTGTAAGCTACTTTATTAACTTTTTTAATTAATGGGACTTCGGTATTTACATCATTTTTTTTTAATTTTACATCGGTTACGTCAACGCCGTTTTTATCTAATTTAATATTTATAGGCATTTGTTTACATTATTCTTAATATTTTATTTTTTAAAAATTAGTCTGAATAATTTTATAAAAACTTGAATAATCTGTATCTTTTTTAATACCTTTTTCTAATTTAGTCGAACTTATGTTTTCATAGTTATCCATTCCTTTTGAATTATTGTATTTTGGTTCTAAAATTTCTGGTTTTTTATAAATCATTTCTTCTCTAGAAAGATTTACAAATATCCTATTTACCAAAAAATATAAAATAACAGATAAAACTAGCGCTAAACTTCCAATCAATAATATATTATCTAAATTGTATTCTTGAAATATAATCATAGAAACTATAGTTGAAAATATTATGAGTCTAGCAACCGCATTAAAATTTTCATTAACGTCTTTTCCGAATGGAAATATATTAAGAGAGTTAAATAAAACGCATGTATTACTTATCCAATATGTAGTCATTTAGTTATTATTCAAGAATTTAATTTTTTTAATAAATCGTCAGAAGTATTAATCGACATAATATCATTTTTATATTCTGAAAGATACATATTATTATACTTTTTGAAAAGTTCCTGATCCTTATTAATTATTATTTCTCCTAATACAAACAATGTTTGTATATAATCCCATATTGCAGTTTTTGTTTGGATGCTTAATTCTGACCAATAACTTTCAATACCACAATCTTCTGTAAAATTTCCGAAGTATTTACTCTTTTCTTTAATATCAGAACTAGTAATAAAAAAATTTTCATCTCTAGATGTAATTTCATTTCTGTAATTAATACATCCAGACATAAATAAATTGGCCGGCATCTTTGGTTGAACATTTTTCATCATTAAAAAAAATCTTCTATAAGACTTTAATTTATGATTTTGAAATTTTGCTATCAATTTTTCAAGTAATTCTTCTAATAAAGAATTAAACTTCGATATTTCTTTTGTAGACATTTATATTAAAGTCTCATATATTTTTTTATATTATTTTATTGATATAATAATAAATGGTTAGTATCAATGCTATTAATATGTTTATCAATAAATTTGATGAATCATATGAAATAATTGATTTAGATAAATTAAAGGAAAATTTTTTATTAGATGAAGGAGAAGAAGGATTTTATAAACTTAGTCTTTATCAAAAGAAAATTTTTGGTACCGAAACTGTTAATGATAATTATAATAGACCTTCTATAGGACCCATAGAAAGAGGATTTTATTGTACTTTTTGTGGTAACGAAGGTCCAAAAGATCACTCCGAAACATGCGATTTTCCAGAAAAAGATTCTTTAAATTTAACATTGTTTGGAATTGATAAATACATTATAAAAGATAAAAATTATAAAGGAGATTATCTAGATTTTAAAATTAAATTAGAAGAAGGTAAATTAAAACAAGAAGACCTAAATGAAATTTTACTAAATCCAGATGAAATTCAGGTAGAAAATGGTACAATTGATATAAATAATAATAGAGACATTTTAACTAATATTTCCTTTTTGGGTATATATAAAAAGAGAGGACCAAGAAAATTAGCTAGTAAGACTAGTACAACTCAATTCTTAAATAATATAATTATATCATATGAAAAAAATGAACAAAAGACTTCTATAAGAATTAGCAAAAATGGTCTTATAAATATGATAAATGTTCCTGTATCTGGAATATTATTACAAACTATTATAAAAGAATTAGTAGAAAGAATAAACAATTCAGGCGCTGTCAATATAAATGAATTTCAAAAAGCATCTAACAGCAATCTTAATGAATATACATTTTTAAAAAATTTTTCATATGTACATTCAGTTACTGGACAATTTAAATTAAATGCAATTAAAAAGGACACTGAAATAAATTTTGAAGAATTAGATAATATTATAAGCCCATTTGACACAAGTGGAAATATTTTAGAAAGTTCTTTCACATCTGTACAAAAAACTTCTACTGGAGAAAATATAATAAATTTTAAAGGAATTAAAATAATAGATTGGGAGTATTCATTAGGTAGATTAACAAGAAATGAAGTAATGACAAAAGAGTATATAAAAGCAGTATCCATTCCAGATCAAGGCATAAAACTAACTTCTATTTTTAATAAGTACGGAACAGTTATAATGACCCTGTCAAGATGTAGTAGTAAACAAATGTTAAAAGGTTTATGCGGAAGCGTTTTTACTCCAATAAATGATAGTTATTTTCTAAAATTTGCAAATGTTTTTAATGAATTATTCGATAGTCAAAGTTCTGTACTTGTTAAAAAGAGCCTTGGTAATGTTCCAGGTAAATTAAAATCAGAATTTAATACATTAACTGGTTATGCTCCAAGTGGAAAAATATGTAGACTTACTAGAACTAGAGAAGTAGACGGTGTAACATATAAAGAAGGTATGAGACCAGATCCTTATACGTGGTCCGGTAATTGTCCAGATCCTAATTACCAGTATCTTAAACCTGAAGGAGTACAAGATACTGATGGACTTTGGTATCCATGTTGTGAGGCAAAAACTAAAGATTCTGTTGAAAAAATGAAAAGATATTTATTGAATGGATTTCCATTAAATAAATCCGAAGGAGAAAAATTCAATATAATAAATGGAGAAGATCTTGGTTCCGGTATAATAGAACCCGGAAGTAATTCAGAAGGGGCGTCTACCGAAGTTTATATAAACGGAAAGTTAGAAAATGTAGTTATTATTAAAAAAATAAGTAAAAAATCAAACGAGTATCTTGTTAGACTTCAAGATGGATCGACTATTAAAATTAAAGGAACAGATTTTAAAAGAGAATCAAGGGTTTTTCCTGGATTAAGAGATTTTAAAAGAGAACAATTATTATCATGTATTATTAAGAATCTTAACAAAAATAATGATACTATAGACAAGAACGGTAAATTAATTAAAAATTCTAATTCTGATTTTAACGAGACATTCTCCGAGGAAATTTATACGTATTTTATAAGTCTAGTGGGAAGTGTTAAAAAAGATTATTTAACATATTACACTATAGAAAAATTAAAACAAGAAGAACATGTTCTTTACAGGGCCCCCGTTGATTCCTTTTCGTTTTATCTAGTGTTATCTCCAAAAGGTAATTTTTATATTAGTCCTAATTATAATTATATAGATTCTGATATATCAGAAACTTTTAACGAAACTATAGTTTTATTTGGTTATCTTAGATTTAACAATATAGAATTCAAGAAAGAATATATAGTTATGGATTTAATTTATCTAGAAAGTTCTTTAAAAATGAGAAATTTTAATAATAGATACTCTTTATTACTTGAAGTACAAAATGAAATGCTTAATTCAGTTGTAGATGAAATAATTACTATTCCAGATTTTTATACAGATATAATTGCTGGGTCTTATGAAATATTACAAGAACCAAATAAACTTGTTTTTATACAAAAAACGTGTTGCAATGTAATTTCATGGGGAGATTCTGATATTTTTGAGAACGAAATAACTTTACAAGTATTATCTAAGAATAGACAAACTATTAAATTTGGTTACGATTCTAAGTCTTTTCCGGAAAACATTGGATTATCATTTTTAAACGAAGTAGCTTTTAATAAAAGAGATATCCCAGATGATATAATAATTGGAAATTATTATAAATTAAGAATAAATATCGATACAGATGGTAATATAGTTCCAAATAGAAAAATTTCTTTTCTTTATAAAACAGATAGATTATTAAGTTATTCAGATACAGTTCAAATATTATCTTTTAAATTTAATCCAATCAAAAAAGATTTTTTTGATGATCCTGAAGAATGGTTTTTAAAAAATGAAAATCTTAGATCAGACGGAGAAAAACTTATTTAAAAAAATAACCAATTATTAAAATAAATGAAATTTTTAGTAATAAAAAGTTATTCCGGATTTGGAGATCGTATAGAGCATGTTTTAGCATGTTTACAGTATGTTGCTAAAACTGATAGGTGTCTTGTTATAGATTGGACAGATCATGTATGGTGTGGAGATGAAATTAAAAAGGGTTTTGATTACTATTTTATGATTAAAGGTGTAAAATACATGTTATTGGAAGATTTTAAAAAAGCATATGTTTATTATAAACTTAATAAAGTTAAAATGTCAGTCGTTCCTAATTTTTTTGAACATATAATGCTCAGAAGATCAAATGAATGTGACATACCTTATAAGTTTTCTGACATAAATGACTTATTTAAAGCGGTCGTATCAGGAGATAGAAAAGATTTAGATTATGATATAATAGTTACTACAGATCTTGATGCAAGAAATACTAGTGGTATTTATTCAATAGAATCTTTAATTTTTAAAGAAAATGTTATGAATTTTATAAAACAAGACAAAAATTATGATTTTTTAATGAATAATAAATTTGTTTCTATACATTTACGTGGAAGTGATAGAAGTAAATATACAGAAGAAAATAGACCGGATTTAACAAATTATTCACATCACATAGAAGAATATATAAATAATTTAATTGTAAAAATACCAGAAGATACACGAAATTTATTAGTTTTAACAGACTCGGTAATTTTATATGAAGCTTTTATGAATAAAATAGATAAAAAATATAATATTATTGACACCAATAATCAACGAACGTCTGGAAATGTAGGACTACATTTAGAAAAAGAGAAATCAAAAGAAAGTAAAAATCTTGAACTATTGAAAGATTTTTACTTTATGTCTAAATCTAGTTTTGTAGTATGTGATGAAATAAGTAGATTTTCTTTAGTTGCTAAAAGAATATCATTTATTTGTAAATAACTCTAGTTAAAAATTTAAATAGATTTTCAGGATCAACTTTAATAGAAAGTATTTCAACTTCTATTTGATAAATAACGTTAGAATTTTCTTTTTCACTAAATGTCCTGTTTTCAAATAAACCTTCTTTAATAGTAGTAAAATCTATTCTAAATAAATCATTTGGTTCTGTAAAACTAATCCTGTTCTTAAATAAACTCTCCCCGTTTTCATTATATTCCTTTATTTTTATTTCGGATGAAAGTGCTATTCTAATATCATTAGAAAGAAATGATTCTGTATTTAAATCTAAATTTTTAATCCTGTTTTTAACAATTGATTCAAATAATAGATACTTATTTAAATCTTCGGAGTATAAGTATCTAGTTCTTATTTTATTAGAATATACGTCTACGAAATTATCTATATTTTTCTTAAAGTTTAAATTTTCAACATTTAATAAAACATTATAAAATCTTTCTTTTAATATTTTTGGATTAAAAAATTTATCTATTTTCCCCAGACGAAGTTCTAGTTCTAGATCTTTAGAATCAAAACCTGTTTTTATCATTTCTTTTATAGTTTCAGAATCTTGTTTTTGAAGAACAGATAGTCCTTTGTAGTAAGTTGCACAATGTAAAAGTTTAGTTTTTGATGAGTAATTTAATATCTTTTCTAAATCTTTTTTATTTAAAGAGTTAATGTTCAAAAAATAATGTAAATCGTTTATATTTACTGGATTTTTAAAGCTATTTATAACGTTCAAAACTGTTTTTAAAGCATTCGGTACTTTTTTATCTCCTCTTATTTCCTTGAATATAAAGTTTCCAGATTTATCTATTGAAAATTCACCTATCGTTTCACTTCTTAAATATTCAGGAACGTTAACTAGAACATTTTTATAATTAACTTGAAAGGGTTCTATTTTACCAATTTTTGATATAAATAACTGTCCAACTGAGTCATTTGGGCGGCTTTTTCTGATTAAAAAATCAATAGTTTGTTCTTCAACTGGTTTCCATTTATACTGAACAGATAATAATTTATTCCAAGAACCAATATTGTAAAGAGTGTCCTCTGCTGTAAATATTAAACCATCTAATTGTAAAGATTTTTTAATAAAAATATTTATATTCTTTTCATACTTTTCTGTTAACATTGAATAAAACTCTTTTCGTTGCTTAGAAAGAAGAGTCTGTAAATAGCCAGATTTTGTACTATTATACAAAATAACTCTATCTTTTATAGCATCTAAAAAGTAAATAGGTTTTAATTCAATGTTAAACCAGTTTGTATTTTTAAAAGCACTTGTTAATATAGGTTCTCCATTATTAAATTTAGAGGGAATTATAAGTTTATGTAAAATGTCATAGCGAGATATATATCTCCACTCAAAGCTTCTGAGTTTTCCATCTTCAGGGACTATCATGGAAAATTCTTGTCCAATTAATTTAGTTCCATCGACATTTATATCTATATTTTCTGGACCAAATAACATATCAAATGCCATAAAAGAAACTCCTTTTACTTTAGATGATTCTAGATCTTTATGACTATTTCCTTCAGAATCAAAAAATACTATTTCTCCGTCAATTAACATTTCTCTAGAGTTAACATATGGTAAAATAGATCTTGTTGAGTCTCTAAGTGTATATATTTTCATATTTCTATCTATAAAACATACAACACGATTTTTGTTACCAATGTCAAGACCAACATACATTAACATTCTAGTTCCATCTACTTTCTGAGTAACAGTATATTTATAATTTCCTCTAGAATTTTTAAGAAGAAGATCGAAAATATCATTGCGTTCCAAAGTTACAGGTAGTCCGCCTATAAACTTTGTCAAATCATAATTTTCATTTTTTGTTAAAAAGTTTTTAACTAAGTTATGAAACTTTTCTTCAATTTTAGGATCTCTTAATAATTCCATGATATGTTTAGTATATAATTATATTTTAATATTAATAAAATTTTGCAATTTTAATAAAAGATATCGCTATTATTAAAATAATTACATAAAAACTTATACCTCTAATTTTAGAAATCAAATGTATTATATACCATCCATTTAAAGAATTATCTAAGTTTAAAGTTTTAATACCTAATTTATTTAAAAACTTATTTCCAGACCAGTTATTAAAATTTTCTGTTTCTGGAAATTTTTGAACAATTAAAGGAAAATTATAAACAGATACTACATAATTAGATAGATATGTAGTATCAATCTCACCTTTAAAATTATTATTTTTAAATTTTAAAATTAGTTCATCTCTAAATTCTTTGGAAAAAATCTGGGCTTGAGCGCCATGTGGAATATTTACATTGTAAAAATTTTTATTTTCCTGTTTAAATACACCATTTGTTCCAAAGGATAGAACTTTAAAATTACCACAAAGATACTTATCTATTTCCTTGTAGTGTTTAAGATCATTGTTTAATACTTCTGCGTCTTCTTCCAGTATCAAAACATTATTTAAATGCTTACAATACTGAAATGCTGTAAAATATGAATAAATTATATCTTCGGAAGATTTAGTAATACCAGGTTTACTACATTTTTTAAAACCTTTATTGTATTGTAACACAGTTTCCTTAGAAAGAGACGTCAAAAATGGATCATACTTAAATCTATTAGAATTTTCCATTATTAATACTATAGTTAAGTCTACATTAGTTAAAATTGGATCGTTAGTTTCATTTATCTTTTTATAATAATAGCAGCTCATTTATATAATACTATTATATTATCTATTTTTCGGCAAAACGTATTTATAATCTAAAAAGTTAAAGATATCTTCTTCTGTTTCTGGAAATTCTTTTTCTATTTTAGCTAGATATTCTTTTTTTGAAACTGGTCTTCCAAATGAAGTATCATGTGTCAAGTTTCTCTCCGATAGAGAATATCCTTTTTTTAGAGCATGTGCTCTCATGTTTACATTATGTTCTTTAGAACCAGTTGTAAATAAAAGTGCAAACGGATAAACTTCCTTCGTATAGTAAAAGATGTCTATGTGTCTATAATGTTCATCTATTTTCCCTACTGCCATTATCTTTACATTACCCTTTGAGATAGTATTCTTTTTTGTTATTATTCCTTCTTTTATCAAATTATTATAATATAAGTCCATTAATTTTGGATCGTATTCTGGAGTACTAATAAGTACATCTATATCTCCGGAGTCTTCTTTTTCTCTTCTGTAAGATCCTGTTAATTGTATAGTTCCTTTTTGTGTGGTCATTTTAAAAGTATCATTTAGAATATCATTCCATATATTCATTTCTGATCTTGGAATTCTTTTTTGAAGATCTTCATAATGTACAAGACCTATAGCTTGCTTGTCATTTAATACTTTCTTATTTCTAGAATATAAATCTCTAAGTTCTGATATAGTAGAAATATTGTGATCTTTGTATATTTTAGATGCTCCACTTGGACCTATACCCGGTATTCGTGAAAAGTTTTCTATAGCTATAGATTCTAATTCTACTGGTAGATCGTCTACTGTACCAGTTTTTAAAATAGTGTCTATCTTCTGAAGAATCGTACTCTTCCATGTACCATTTTTAGCTTTGAAAGATTCTTCGTCTTTGAGTAACATTCCTCCTTTTCTAAGTTCTTTGATATAATCTTCCATTGTTTCAAGATTAGAATCATCTTTTAATATTTCTAAAGCTTGTTTATAAAATTTAACTTTAAAACTCCAGTTTTGTCCTTTTTCTATTACTATTTTATTCATAATCTTATTTAAAATTTGTTTTACCTGTGCTACAGAAACTTTCTGCTTTGGAACTTCAATATCATCTCTAATTCCGCGATATACAGGATGTCTTGGAATGCCGTCATCTGTCATTTCCATGTAAGAAAATGATACTATACTTCCTATTGGGATATACTCTGGTGAATCTTTTTTATTATAATTAGTTCTTTGAGAATCTGTAAAACCCGTTCCTATCTGCGTAAAAATTCCAGAAGTCTTTGAGTCTTTTATGATTTCACACTTAAGAGAACCAAGAAGACCCTTAAGTCTTCCTTCTCCAAGTGTATAATCTCTGACTATACATTCAGAATCTTCTTTTATTTTATATTTTAACATATATTTACTTCTTTTAGTTTCATATAGAGAACCAGGAGCTCTTAACATTATACCTTCGGCACCTTCAGATGTCAATTTTTTATAGAGATTAACAAGTTGTTCCATTGACTTGATTTTAACCTGTTCAGTAAATTCTATGGGAAAAATTTTTTTACCTTTGTAATTTAATTTTTTCCAACATTCTTTTTGATCTTTTACTATTGTTTGCAATAATTTCATACGTTCTTCAAATCCCCTTTTATCGTTTGGAATATCAAATACTTTGAATATTACAGGAGGATCTTCTAAACCTGCCCAGATATTATCAATTTGTTCTTGCGAATAACTTTTACCAGGTTTTAAAGTCGAAAGTCTACTTGTTTTTTGAAAAAGTCCTCTTCCTATCCATATTTCTCCGTCTAGTGGAATACTCGGAGGAAGACTTTTTTTAAACCATTCTGGTATGTAAGTATATACTTTTGGTTTTCCTACTCCAGAACCTCTTGATATCATTTTTTCTCCGTCCCAAAGTGCTCTAATTCCATCCCATTTTTCCGATGCCCACCAATTTATAGGGGGTTCGGAAATTTTTAACTGCTGAGATGTTTTATCATTAAATTTTACCATAGAACCAGTCTTTGCATCATATAAATTTTGTGCGGTCATGACTTTTAAATTGTCTACATAAATTTTATCATCCGTTTTGCTTAATACCTGAATTTCTGGATAAACCGCGCTATATTTATCAGAACACATCTTTTCTTTATAATTTACAAAATTTTCAATAGAATCAAAACCAGATTTTAAGGATAATTTATTAAGACACTGAAGCAATTCTTGCCTCTGTTTTTCAGATAAACTCATTATTATTGATATAATATATAATTTTAAGTTTATTATTTTTTTGTAAATTATATATTATATCAATAATAATGAGTTTATATAATGCTTTTATTTCTGGTACGGCGGCTATAGGAAATATTGCAAATTACTGGCATATTTTTCTAATGATTATTACGTTATTTGTTTTAACGATAGTATTTTATTCCATAGCTGTTAAAGAAGATTGGCCACCTGCTTGCACAGAAACTGGGCCGCCTCCTGGATTTGATTCTTGCGGAGGATCAAGACCTTTATTTTTAATAGTTTTAGGATTTATAATTCTTGGATTTGTAATAGCTATTTATTTTAGCTGGACACTTAGAAACGATAAAGCGTTTCAGTTAGTTCAAGGAGTAAATACAGAAAAAAATA
>MDSZ01152198.1_pt1 | contig 15090 bp, 7 predicted proteins | sample 811201 | NCBI WGS metagenome assembly MDSZ01 (sample SAMN05326647, study PRJNA326480) | marine metagenome | isolation source: seawater | place: Indian Ocean: North | collected 2010
GCGGTGTCAAGAATGGCTCAGTCATCATCAAGACACTAGATGCTCCTCGTGCGACTTTGATTATCGATGAAGAAGGTCGAATCATCGTTCACGGCACACATCGAATTGGCGCAGCTCGTGCTGCAGCCAAGGAGATGCTATTGCGAATGGGTAGAGATGATTCTGGGCTTGTAACCGAATTAGGTCCAATTGTAGCATCCTTCAATTTTGATGAACCTATACCAATCCACAACATCCGTAAGAATCTAGGTAGTGGAACTACTCAATTCGATGAACGTCTTGGGTGTTTGAGAGTTGATGATACTCGTCATGACCTTGAATTGTTGATTTGGCCTAGTGGCAGAACTGTCGCTTTGAACGCTCGACATCCGAATATGGTAGCAATGGCAGCGGTTCACTGGAAGAGTAAATTCGCTGATCGTAGAAGCCTCAAGGCGTGAAGAGAATGGATTGGAAAGGTCCCATCCTCGACGACCATTTCCACTTGAATCGTAAAGGGCGATTTCTCGATGCGGCCAAAGATTTCCAGCGGGTTGGTGGAACACACCTAGTGTTGGTACATTGTCCTGATTTTGCTGCCCCTCCCACTACAAGGCAAGGCCACAAGGATGCATATGCTGATACAATTGCAATGGCAGAAGAAGTCAGAGCTCTCGGGCTCTCAGTAAGGGTAATTCTCGGTCCACATCCGGCTGCTTTTGCTCATCAATTCGATACATTAGGAGATCGTGCTGAAGAGAATTATTGGGATAGCATTGAGACCGCTTTGGAATTTGTCCATGAAGGATTGGCCCACGGAATTGGTGAGGTAGGGAGGCCTCACTGGCCAGTATCAGACGAGGTATGGGCTCGTTCGAACACCCTCTTGCTAGATACTATGAAATTAGCAGCTAAGGAAGGGATTCCTTTGCAATTACATGTAGAAGGCGAGTCTGATGAAACATATTCAGATATGGCCGAAATGGCAGAGAAAGCAGGTTTGTCAAAAGAGAAATTGGTACGACATTATGCTCCGCCAAATGTTAGTGCGCAGTACACATGTGGATTGACGCCAAGCGTTTTGGCAGGTTCAGGAGCAATCGAAGAGATAGTTTCCACTTTCGAGTCTTCATCGCATGGATTCATGCTTGAAACCGATTACATGGATGATCCAAAAAGACCTGGTGCGGTTTTGGGGCCAAAGACAGTGCCAAAGCGCACTCGACAATTGCTAGAGGCTGGCCTTGATGAAGAGATACTGTATCGGACACATCAGGACTTACCCGACCGAATTTACGGTTCATTGTAAGCAAGAGTTCTTGAGTGCATCTTCCTACGGAGGGGATGGTGAGTGGCTTGAAGCGCGTCCTACTTCTCTCGATTCTCCTGCTGTGCATGCTTGCTCCAATGCAAGTATCTGCTCAAGGTGGAGCACCTATTGGTGTAGATGTAGAGTGCGACCAGCAGACCATCAATATCAATGTCCACCCTGAGCAAAATGCTCCTGTAACAATCTCTTGTACAGTTACCAATACTGGTATGATGACCGAGAACATCAACCTTGATTCGAACGTTGATGGGAACGATTTCAGTTTGACAATTTCAGAGTCTTCAGTTAGCCTTGGTGCAGGAGAGGATGCATCATTCACCGCTACATTTTCTGCTTCTCCAAGAATCGCAGTAATCTCTCAAGATTTCAACATCACTGCAACAATCGAAAGTGTCGGAATGGAGCCGATAATGATCCCACTTGGACAAGCGGGCTCGACTGCTGAGGTAGGCGGCACTGTCAATTCCTTGCCTTACTCGAGAATGGAATTGGAAATTTCCAATACCAATACTCGAAACGTTGAGGCGGGCGAAGAGGTAAAGATTCAGTTTACAATGTTCAACGATGGTAACCGAGTTGACAATCTTGAAACATTGATCGTCAACCAGATGGAAGTTCAAGATGCAGGTTTCAAATTCAATGGCGATGCATTCGTTCGAGCACAAGTGCAGCCAGGAGCATCATCAGACCAGGGAGAGATAATCCTAATCGCACCAAGTTCACCTAAATCCGAAGTAAACATTCAGGTGACTTTCAGAGCATATTCTCAACTTGATTCTGATGCAGAGCCATCAGAAGTGACGATTCGATTCATTGTCTCAGCCTCGGAAAGTTCGACATCAGTCGATCTAACCGACATCGACATCACCAGCAATGATGGAATGGCAACAATCGCAATGGGCGTTGGTGCCCTAATTGGTGTAATTTTGCTTCTAGTGATTATCTCTCGATTGACCAAGAAGGCTACCGGCGGAAAGAAGGAAGCATACAAGTTGGCCAAGAAAGCAGAAAAAGAACAGAAAAAGGCCGCAAAGCGCGCAGCAAGAAGAGGCGAAGTTCTGGAAGAATTCGATGAGGATCCACCCGATTTAGATCTTGGCGATTTGGATGATTTGGATGATTTTGACGATGATTTTGATTTTGATGATCTTTGAAATCTAAACATATTCGACCAAAATTAAACTGTCTTCGAATGCCCTGCAAAGCCCATTTTGGCATGGGAATAGTCATAGGCGTTCTTTAGCGAGAAACACCTACCCATAGGGTAGGTGCTAAAATGCTCGGATTAGAGGGTAAAGTTGCATTTGTATTCGGAGTAGCCAGTGAAGACTCAATCGCATGGGCGATTTGTAAGAGTTTAGCTGAAGCTGGAGTGACTCTTTATCTCGGATATCAGAAGCGGTTTATGTCTAGGATTTTCCAACTCAAGGACAAACTTCCTGCGATAGCAGGATTCTATCCTCTCGACGTTGCTAGTGATGCAGATACCAAGGAATTCTTCGACAAATTTAGCGAGGAACATCCCGGAAAGAAAGCGGATATTCTGATTCATGCGATTGGTTTTGCTCCTAGGGAGTGCTTCGATAGACCAATCCTATTCGTTGACGATGAAGCGATTAACACAGCATACACAATTTCAGCGAACTCTTTGCAGCGCTGCCTAAAGTTCGCGCTACCATACCTAAACCCAGGCTCTTCTACAATCACTTTGACTTACGCAGCATCAACTCGCCATGTTCCGTCCTATGGAATAATGAGCATGGCTAAGGCAGCCTTAGAGTGCTGGACTCGTGAATTGGCATGCCATTTAGGTCCAGAAGGACACAGAGTAAATTCGATTTCAAGCGGTCCGATTAGAACAATCGCAGCGAGCGGAATTCCCGGCTTCGATAATATCCTAGATCACGTTGCTGATAATGCGCCACTAAGGCGCAATGTGACACAAAGCGATGTTGCAGGCTGTACCACATGGCTTGCAAGCCCACTCTCTGCCGGAGTTACCGGCCAGTGTATCCATGTGGATGCAGGTTACTCGATTACGATGGTTCCGTCGAGTATCATGGGGGAGTGAGTTTGACGGTTACTACTGCTGATGGCAAACCATGTGAAGGCCTTGAACAGGCTCCATTTGAGCCGATTGCTGTAATCGGAATGTCCGCCCTAATGCCGGATGCAAAAAACGGCGTAGAGTTTTGGCAGAACATCATCGATGCACATGTTTCGATTAAGGAAGTCCCAGCAGGACGCTGGGATCCCGCAATTTATTGGGAAGAAGGAAGCCCTGGCAATATTGCTGAAGGTAAGACATATTCCAAGATTGGAGGATTTGTTGAAGGGTATGAATTCGATTGGCGCAGATGGCGTCAACCACCGGGCACACTGCCACAAATCGACCCTTGTCAACTCTGGGCAGTTACAGTATCTGCTGATGCAATTGAAGATGCAGGATATGGCGAAGGCGGTAAAGAACTAGATCGTTCAAGAACCGGAGTAATATTTGCAAACGCCCTAGGTGGCGAAAATCGTTCTGAATCGAATATCCGAGTATTCTCTGCAGAAATGCGAAAAATTGCAATCGATAACGGTGCAACCGAAGCCCAAGCAGATGCGATGGTCGAAGCAATTTGTGAAGGTAAGCCCAGAATCGATGAGGATACCATGCCCGGGGAATTAGCGAATGTCGTCAGTGGCAGAGTTGCTAATCTTCTAGATTTGCAAGGTCCGAATTACTCTACAGATGCAGCATGTGCATCTTCTATGGCTGCGCTGTTAGATGCTTGTCGCTTACTCCAAACCAGGCAGGTTGACACCATGCTAGCAGGAGCTACCGACCGTTGCATGGAGGCTCCAACATATGCTAAATTCAGTGCAATCGGTGCTCTCTCACCGAGCCACTCGACACCATTCGATGCCCGTGCTAATGGCTTTGTAATGGGTGAAGGCGCTGGAGTTCTACTATTGAAGCGTCTTTCCGATGCAATGCGTGATGGTGATGACATCAAAGCAGTGGTTAGAGGAGTAGGTGGTTCATCTGATGGCAGAGGAAAGGGAATTACCGCGCCTTCTCAAAGAGGCCAAGTTCAGGCTGTAAGCCGTGCATATGCTCAAGCGGGTTACTCTCCTTCCAGTGTTGAACTGGTCGAAGCACATGGAACCTCAACCAAGGTTGGAGATGCAACTGAACTTTCTACTCTGTCCCTTCTCTGGACAGGATTAGGTGGTGGAGATCACGTTGCAGTTGGCTCAGTAAAGAGCCAAATCGGCCATCTGAAGGCCGCAGCAGGAATTGCGGGCATTATGAAAGCGATTAACGCAGTCCACAATTCTACAATCCCGCCAAGCGCAGGATTCCAAACTCCCAATCCAACTGTTGACTGGGACCAGATTCCGTTCTTCGTGCCGACCGAAGCCAGGGATTGGCCAGCACCGGCTTCTCATCCACGTAGAGCCGGAGTCTCTGCGTTCGGTTTTGGCGGAACAAATTTCCACGTTGCAATCGAGGGTTATGACCCTGCTTTCCATGCACCTATTGCAGAGGAATGGGAGCAGAGATGGGGCGCATATGTCGGCAAGGCAGCACAATCATCTTCCAAGCCGAGTCTCACTCACGAACAACTCAAAGCGGTCGAGGGCGGCTTGTTGTTACTTTCAGGAACCGATATTTCAGCAGTCAAAGCAAAATTGCAAGCCACTTCGTTTGAAGGAGCTAAATTCGACGATGACCCTAGAGGAATGCGACTTTCGTTCAAGCTACCTGAGGCATGGTCATTCAATGTTGAAGACCCAGTTCGAATGTCTATTTCGGCAACGAGTTGGGCTGAGTTCGACAAGAGAGTTGCATTGGCACTCAAAGCGATGGACGACCGCGAAAAGTGGGGCTTCTTGCAGAGCCAAGGTATCCTGATTACAGACGATCCTGCAATGCCAGGTGAAGCCAAGGTTGCTCACATGTATCCGGGACAAGGTAGCCAATATGTTGGTATGACCTTGGATTTACACACACGATTCAGCGGAGTAGTCGATGTATGGAATAAGGCAGATGTTACGATGATCGATGTTCTCGATGGAGAAACCTTGTCTTCATTCGTACTACGCACAAATCTTACTGACGAAGAACGGGCTGAATCTGAACATAAACTGAAGCAAACAGAATACACTCAACCAGCGATGCTAACTGCAGACCTTGCAATCGAAGCAGCGCTGAATGCTCATGGCCATCGCCCGGATATGGTGGCGGGACACAGTCTTGGAGAGTATGCTGCATTGATGAGTGCGGGCATTCTAGACATGGACGGTGCACTTCGTGCAGCAGCAGCACGTGGAACTGAAATGGGCAGCGTAGAAATTGACGACAAGGGATTAATGGCTAGCGTAACCGCTCCATATGAGAGGATTGAACAAATTATCAATGAAATCGATGGCTATGTCATCGCTGCCAACAAAAACTCTCCAAAGATGACGGTCATCGCCGGAGAAACCGCTCCTGTGAAGGAAGCGATGTCAAGATTTGAATCCGAAGGATTCCAATGTGTAGCATTAGCAACAAGTCACGCATTCCATTCCAAGATAGTCGCTCCGGCAAATGAACCACTACGCCGATTCTTGGAAGCATTAGATATTCGCTGGCCTTCGATTCCAATCACTAGCAATGTCGATGGCGGATGGTATCCAATGGATGATGGCGGGGATTCGAAAGCCGCTATTCTATCCAAGTTGGCGCCACAGATGGCATCGAGTGTGGAGTGGACAAAGCAGATTGAATCGATGTATGGCGCCGGTGCTCGTCTATTCCTTGAGGTCGGTCCGAAGCGTGCATTGACCGTATTCGCATCGCAAATCCTAGAGGGCAAGGCGAGTTTGCCAATCATGACAAATCATCCCAAAGCTGGAGGAATTGCTACTTTCCTAGCAGCACTTGGAACCCTGGCTCTTGCTGGTAGACCTCCACAATGGCCTGATAGGAATTCACCGCATCTAACAGAGGCTTTCCGTGCAGGTCCTATCGAAGCGGGCTCTTCTATTCCCGCAACTCCGCTAAAGGAGAGGAGTCGTCCACTACCTTCGAAGGGCGGTGTTACCGAAGTTGTTGTCGAGAAGAGCGCCCCGGCGTCAACACCTATCGATCCTGATGCAGAGAAGAAGGCATTTGTCGGTGGGCTAATTTCCAAGCATACAGGTTACCCGGCAAACTTCTGTCAAGGCGCAGTAGATTTGCGAGCTGTCCTTGGAATGTCAGACGATATGATTCAGAATGTTATCAGCACAGTTCATTCTTCTTGCTCGGTAGACCCAGAATGGGACATTAGTTCTGCAAAGACACCTGCTGATATCACTCGATGGATTGTTTCCTCACCGGTTCAATCCGCAGCAAATACTCGAGTAACTACTGTCGACAATAGGGCAGAAGATCCATTCGTAATCACAGGAATTTCTCTTGGGCTACCCGGTGGAGAGCGCGTCTTCGATGAAGGCAATTTCGAGAAGTTAGTTCGCGGCGAGACTTGTATCAGTGAGGTTACTGATGATTACAAGCAAAGGTTGCTTGACAAGAACATCGTCCGATTGATCAAAGGTCGAGACGGCAGTGTTGGAATGGATGCAGCAACCGAGTTTGGTGACATCCCGCAATTAGCAGGACTAAAGTCTGCATTCGACCCAACCGAAGAGTTTGGAATCGATGCAAAGATTGCTGCAGCCTGGGATATTACAACACAACTGGCATGTGCATCTGGACTAATCGCTCTGCGAGATGCAGGAATCCCATTAACGCCCGTGGAACAGGTAGGCAAAGGCGGACTGCGTTTGATTCGTTCTTGGCAGATGCCATCGATTTACCGTGAAAGAACTGGAATTGTATTCTCATCCTGTTTCGCTGGACACCAGATGGCGGCCAAGCATGCCAAACTAAACGGCGATGATGGAGAAGGCCGGTTCGATCGCCGTTATCTGTTCCAAATTCTCAATATGGGCCATTCACAATTCGCTCAACACATCGGAGCCCGAGGGCCGAATACCACCATCAATCTAGCATGTGCATCAGCAACCGCATCCTTTGGTGTAGCAGAGGATTGGTTGGCTACCAACAAGTGTGATCGTGTGATAATTATCTCCGCAGATGATGTCACAGGCGATGATTTGTGGGAATGGATTGGCTCTGGATTTGCTTCAAGCGGTGCAGCAGCTACAAGTAATGTAATCGAAGAAACTGCATTGCCATTCGACGCGCGAAGAAATGGTTTGATTCTCGGTATGGGTGCAGCAGCATTCGTAGTTGAAAGAAAGTCAGAGGCTGACGCACGTGGCGTTCAGCCGATTGCAGAGTTGCTGGGAACAAGGCTTGCCAACTCGGCTTTCCATGGAACTAGATTGGATGTTGAGCACGTAGCACAAACCGTTGATTCATTCATTGGAGATATGGAGGAAAGATGGGGTCTTGACCGTCATCAAATGGCACCTAATACCGTATTCTTCTCCCATGAAACGTACACTCCGGCGAGAGGAGGCTCTGCACAAGCAGAGGTGCGAGCATTGCGAGAAGCGTTCGGTTCGAGCGCAAACGAATTAGTCATTGCAAATACCAAGGGATTCACAGGTCACCCGATGGGAGTCGGAATCGAAGATGCTTCGATGTTCTATGGATTGATGACTGGAAGAATTCCACCAATCGCCAACCATGCTGAACACGACCCTGAGTTAGGGAATCTGAATCTGTCAAAGGGTGGAGATCACCCTAATCTCAGATATGGAATGCGATTTGCCGCAGGATTCGGTTCACAAATTGGACTTTCATTGGTTAGGAAATGTGAGATTAAGGGAGATAGAATTGACAAGGGTCGGTTGATGTCTTGGAATCAATCTCTTGCTGGAACAGAAGAACTAGAATTACGTGTTCTGCAGAACAAATTAGTCGCATATGTAGATGGCGAGAACAATTTGCATGGCGGCATAGCTGGTGATGAATATGCGAGTAAGAGCGATGTGTCCAGCGATGCACCAAAGGTTGCAGCAGCCCCTGTAATCGAGAAGCCAGCGCCTGCTCCAGAACCAGTTGCTCCTGCACCAGTAGTTGAGCCAAATCCGAGCCCAGCTCCTGTTGCGGCAGCAGGAGATGTCACATCCACAGTTGTCGAGGTTGTTGTCAAGCATACTGGCTATCCAGCAGATTTCGTTGAACTAGACCAAGATTTGGAAGGTGAATTGGGAATTGACACGGTAAAGCAAGCCGAAATTATGGCTGATATTCGCGACAGATTTGGTTTACCAGTCGACGAAGATTTCGTTCTTTCAGAACATCCTACCCTCAACCACATGATCGCCTACATCAACAAGATGAGCGGCGGAGAAGTGAGTGCAACACCAGCACCTGCCCCTCCTGTGGCAGAAGTATCGATACCTGTTTCTGAAGTGAAGGAGGTCTCACCAGCAGCTCCTCCTGCTGTAAAGGCTAGTGGCGATGTTGTCTCAGCGGTCGTTGAGGTAGTGGTAAAGCACACAGGCTATCCAGCAGATTTCGTTGAACTAGACCAAGATTTGGAAGGCGAATTGGGTATTGACACGGTCAAGCAAGCCGAGATTATGGCAGAAATTCGAGATAGATTTGGTCTTCCAGTCGACGAAGATTTCGTCCTATCTGACCACCCTACGCTCAATCACATGATTGGTTACATCGGTAAGATGAGTGGAGGTCCTGTAGCATCAGTTCCTCCAACTCCAGCAGTACCGGTTATCGAGACCTCGATTCAAGAGCCAGAACCTACTCCTGAACCAGCACCATCTCCGAAACCAGCGCCAACTTCTGGCGGAGGAGATATTGAGCCTCGCCTAATCCAAGTTGTAGTGAAGCACACCGGATATCCTGAGGACTTCATTGAGATGGACCAGGATTTGGAAGGCGAACTAGGAATTGATACGGTCAAGCAAGCTGAAATTATGGCAGATGTCCGAGATATTTTCTCGCTACCTGTCGATGAAGACTTTGTTCTATCAGACCATCCAACTCTGAATCACTTCGTAGAATACATTCAGAAAATGACCGGAGGAGTATCAACTCCAACCACGGTTACAGCCCCGGTGTCTGCACCTGAACCAGAGCCGACGCCAGAGCCAGCGCCAGAACCAGAACCAGCACCACAGGTCGTAGTTTCTGGCGGGGGAGATATCGAGCCCAAGCTGATTGAGGTCGTTGTAAAGCACACTGGATATCCGGATGATTTCATTGAAATGGACCAGGACCTAGAGGGAGAACTTGGTATTGATACTGTCAAACAAGCCGAGATTATGGCGGACGTCCGCGATATTTTCTCTCTACCTGTTGACGAAGATTTCGTATTAGCAGACCACCCAACTTTGAACCACTTTGTGGCTTACATCCAGAAGATGAAAGGTGGCTCTGCAGCACCAATGCCTGCTCCTGAGCCTGCTCCAGAACCAGTTCCAGAACCGGCTCCTGTTGCGACGCCAGTCCCTGAGAGCACCCCGGTTGTGACCGCTCCAAAGCCAAGAGGAAACACTCGAAGATGGCAGGTAGAAGTTGAGCCCTGTCCTGCAGTTCCTGAAGGTCTACCAATCGGAGGAACAATCGTTCTTACACAGGATAGTTGGGGAGTAGCGGATGCATTAGCGACTAGACTAATCGACAAGGGCCTATCAGTAGCCAAGATTGGTTTCGAGTACGGTGCAAAGATGGTAACAGAACAGGAGGAATTGTCGGGACACACTTTCCGAGCAGATCCTGGAAGCGAGGAACAAATTGCAGAGGTTTGCTCCAGAATCAACGGGGTTGGAGGAATCATTCACCTTGCTCCTCTATCATTAGCAGGTGGAACATGGGATGATGCGCCATCAAAGCAGGTCGAGTTGGCTGCACAATCTTGGTTCGGATTGCTCAAAGGATTCGATGCACAACTAGGAGTGATTTCTTCGGGAATTGTTGGAAGCGTGACTTCACTTGATGGTAGACACGGCAACCTCGGTGGGAGATTCAATGCAATTGCATGTGGAGCTAGTGGCGTAACCAAATCTTATGCATTTGAGCGAGAGAATCTCCGTTGCCGTGCACTAGATCTACATCCAGAGTTGATTATCGATGCTGAATCAGCAGCGGCGATAATCGAAGCGGATATGCTTCAGGCTGGTGGAGATGTTGAGATTGGAATTGACAGGGACCAGCGACGTTGGACCTTGGTCTGCTTTGCAGAGGATTTAGTCGATGAAAAGACGCCATTGGTCTCAGACGATTTGTGGCTGGTTAGCGGCGGCGGTTCAGGAGTTACCGCAGCATCGATTATCGGTGTGGCAAAAGCGAGTCCTAACGCTGGCGCTACCTTCCTTCTACTTGGTAGAAGTTCGCTCAATGAAGAGACTAGTTCATGGCTAAGTTGGACTGATGAACAATTGAATGCACGCAAAATGAAACTCCGAGAGGAATTGATTGCAGCCGCTGAGGACGGCAAGGTTACCATGGTCACATGGAACAATGCTTGGCAGAAGTTAACCCGTAGCATGGACATCTACCGAACAATCGCTGAGATTGAAGCAACAGGAAACAAAGCCGAGTATCACAGCGCAGATGTAACCGATGGAGAATCGATTGCAGCCGCTGTAGCGGGACGTAGTGTAACCGGAATTGTACATGGAGCAGGTCTTGAAGAGAGCAAGTTGGTTGCTGACAAAGCCTGGAGTATGTTTGACCTGATTGTAAGAGTCAAGGTTGACGGCTGGAGAGCTTTGGTTTCTGCAGCTGGAGATGATTTGCGATTTGCATGTGCATTCACTAGTGTAGCCGGCCGCTTTGGTAATGGCGGTCAAACCGATTACGCTGCTGCAAACTCGATTCTCGATGCTGAAATGGCTCGATTAACCGCATCTGGTAATTGCCGCGCAGTGGCTATTGGCTGGACTGGTTGGAGAGATGTTGGAATGGCGACTCGTGGTTCAATCGAGGCAGTATTCGAGGCTGCTGGAATCGAGACACTTGCAGTCGAAGACGGAGTTGAAATCTTCGTTGGAGAAGCACTTGCTGGCGGTAAGCGCAAAGTGTTGGGATGCGGCTCTTTGGGATTGATGGACCGATACAATTCATTCCGAGACTCACCGTTGAGATTGCCTGCAGAAATGGCGACATCGATTGCCGACCCACGTAGATTCCCACTAATCGACAAGTTGGTATCACTCGATGAAGGTAAGTCTCTGGTATCACAGTGTACTCTTTCGACCAAGGATCATCCATTCCTTGTCGATCATGCAATCGAAGGAGTTCCTTATCATCCCGGAGTAATGGCTTTGGAGATGTTTGCTGAAAACGCGCTTCTACTATTGCCAGGTCATTGCCTTGCTGGATTCGAAGGGGTCACTTTCGGCCTACCTGTTAAGGTGATGAAGGGTAGTATGACCGTGAGAGTAGAAGCCAATGTTGAGAAGAGTGAAGGTGACTTGGTTTGGGTTCACTGTAGACTGGTTTCTGACTTGGTTAACTCGAAAGGAGAGGTCTTTGGAGAACCACGCTTACACCACGAAGCGAAGGTTCGTCTCGTGGCTTCATGTGATGATCTATGTCCATTCTTGCAGAGTGAAGTCGATGCTTTACCAAACATCGGCACTCCTGCCGATGGTGAGTTAGCGCACCATGCTTCATTCATCTATCTGCGATACTTCCATGGTCCTCGCTTCCAATCTCACGGTGGTGTATTGCGAGGTGTGGATGGAGGAGTTGATGGTATTGCATTGATGAGGCATCAACTACCAGCAGTCGACCAGTTTGCGTTGGAGACTGCTGGGGAAGAAGTTCTGCTAGATGCTCTACCAATGCTAATCGAAGCAGGTTTCCAAAATGCTGGCTTAGCTGCAATGGAGTCTGATGGATTCAGTAGTTTGCCAATAGGAATTGAATGGTCTACAATGCTTAGAGTACCTGAGAGGGATGAACGACTACGTGTTCGCTCGGTAAAGGTAGCAACAGAGGATGCGGGTGTAACCGTTCACGATGTGATAATTGTAGGGGATGACGACGCTCCAGTGCTATCGCTCAAAGGACTACGTCTCAAGGCGATGGGCCAAGTTCCTGAGGACCAACGCTTCAGTCTGTCGAGGTGATTGTATGGAAAAGATGGATCCGTTAGCGGGTCCCCGCATGCTCCTTGCACGTCGCCGAATCGGTGAGTGTTCGAGTCGGTTTTCAGAAGGGTTAGGCAATGCGACAGAAAAGCGTCGTAATGACCACAACTCAGGTAGATTATTGCTAGAAGAATGTCTAACAGAATGGGGAATTCCTCTCGATAGCATTGAGGTTCGAAGAACCGAAGAGAGAGCACCCTACCTATCATGGATAGAGGGTGTGTGGCGAAATGAACCACTACCTGGGATAAGTATCGGCCACTCAGGAGAGTGGGCGGTCTGTGCGCTAATCGAGGCAGGATATTGGATTGGCATTGATGCCGAACCATCGAATAGAGGGATTCAATCCAATGCATTCGATATGATGGCAAGTGGTGATGAATTGAATTGGTTGCTTGCCAATCCAGGAGAGGCAATTCGGGTCTGGACAGCCAAAGAGGCGATTCAGAAGGCTGAGAGAATGGGAATGCATCTCAATCCGAGACAAATCGGACTTGCCGAGTATGAAGTTCATTCATTTGTGTATGATGATTTGATGATTTCAGTGTCATGGCGACTTGCCGGCGAGAATCCCCGCACAGCAGAAGATGAGCTTCTAGATGCTACTTTAGAGAATATGAAGCAAAACCCTGATTTTAGAGTGGGTTGCAAGACGACTCGGGGAGATGCCTAATGGACAAGGGGCTGTGGAAGTGGATTTCATCATCTGCTGTACTCGCATCGATGTGCTGCTTGCCATCTGTTGTGATGGCGATGTTTGGTTTGGCGTCGATTTCAACCGCCGCAGCACTCTCCGATAGTCTGTATTGGAGTCCTTTCCGATATTGGCTATATCTCGCCACCTTCCTTTTCCTTTCATACGGCTTGTATAGGCATTTCAAGTCAGATGGAATCTGCACTCTTGATGACGTGAAAAGAGAACGCCAAAAGGTAATCAATACCACTTTATTGGTGTTCACGATTACGATTGTAACCTATCTAATCTTCAATTATGTAGTTCTAGAAATTCTTGGAATTGCAGTCGGCCTTCCATGGGAAGAAGACGCATTCTGGAATTAAATGCAGAGATTAGCTGTTGACATTACGAATTGCTGGGTCCTGATCAGCGATCATGAATTCAAGTAATGCAGCCCACATTACGAACTCCATACTCGCTTCTAATTCCTCTTGTCCACCGACTTCGGCAACCATATTGTCTAATGTATCCGTTGGCGAATGGTAAGCTGAATAATCTTCATCGTAAGCACCAAGATGGAAAATTGTTTGTGCACCAAGGTTACGGAAAGTCACATGGTCCGATCTACCAAATGTATCCTCATGCACATCCAAAACCAAGTTGTAATGGTCATCCCAATGTTGGTCGCATCCTGCTCCATATGACCCTTCTATCCTGAGGTCCATTGGTGCTTTGAGAACGTCTCTGTGAACATAATCTAGAACAGTTGTTATTGCTACATCTTGAACTTCAGGGTCTATATCTGGTCCTGACCAAGCGTGATATGGGAAGTACACCCCATCCGAATTCTTTGCAGGGTAAGAGATTCCCATCATATCCATGTTGATGTAAAATCTGAGTTCCTTATCTTTTGGTAGGCAATAATCACAGTCGTTGTTTGCAAAAGCGTTTGAACCACGAAGACCTTCTTCTTCACTAGACCAAAGAGCTAGGAAAGTGTCACATCTAACTTCAATTTCTAGGAATGCCTTAGCATATAGCATAATTGCTACTGTACCTGCAGTATTGTCATATGCTCCTTCGTAAGTTCCACCTCCTGGTGGTCCACCTGGAGGTGCAATATCCATGTGAGCGCCCATTCCTTGAACACATGAATCGTCATATCCGCGTTTCCAAGCAATTACATTCAAACTTTCAGGCTCAGTTAAACTCATTGTATCGGTTACTCGCATCAAATGTGTTTCATAACCTAAGCCTTCAAAGTGCCCATGGAAGAATGAGGCAGCCCTTTCAAAAGCAGGATTCGGAGACCCCATCCAACGATTAGTATAGCCTCCACATTCAGTGGAGTCGGGGCACATACTAGTAATGAAGTCCATTTTTGCAAACCATTCTTTACCAGATATGATTGGGGTTCCATTCTCAATGTCGATATCAAAATTTTGTCCTATTCCCTCTTCATCGACAATGGTAATCTTGACATCTTCTGTATATGGAGTTGGCAATAATTTGCCATTCAATTGGTTTTCTTCAACCATTGCATAGCCATTAGGAATAACAAAGCCATCGATAAATAGCATTACATCATTTGGTACTGAAATTGATTTACCTTTACCGATTAGTTGGAAGTCATTCCATTCACCAGTATAGATTGTGGCATCTTGGGCTGGAGTGAAATTTATTTGGAAATCAGGCAATGCAGGATTAGTTTGATCATCCATTTCGCCAAAGCAACCCGAAAGAGGTGCGAGGGAGAAGATAAGGACCAACATTAGTGCGACCATTCTTCTGTCCATGCGCTTCGCGCATGTTTCCATATTTTTCAATCTATGTCTTCATAGATTGCGCATTGATGAGTTAGAGTGCGGATGGCGGGAGGAGCAACTTGCTACGCAAGTTGTGACTAGCTATCGCACGTTCATAGCAATAGGATTCGGAGTGCGGATAGCGGGAATCGAACCCACGACATGAGGTTGGAAACCTCAGGTGATAA
>MDSZ01156286.1_pt1 | contig 15087 bp, 13 predicted proteins | sample 811201 | NCBI WGS metagenome assembly MDSZ01 (sample SAMN05326647, study PRJNA326480) | marine metagenome | isolation source: seawater | place: Indian Ocean: North | collected 2010
AAAGTACCATCGGCGCAGAAAGGCTTGACTTCCGAGTTCGGAATGGGATCGGGTATAACACTTTCGCAATAATCACCGGCAGAGGCTTTATACAAGATTTCGTTAATATGTAAATATGCTTTTTTAAGTAAAAAATTGAAATATTCTTTTACTTTTTTAATATATTTTGAATATATTTATTTAATTTGATCTTTCCAAAATATTTATAAATTTTATTTGAATAACTCGTTTGAGTTAGAGCAGAAGCATATCTTTCGCCTTTTCTTGGAGGTAAAAATTTTATTTTGGATTTAAATAATTTTGCCACTTTTAGTATTGAGTAACTATCCTTATTAGTAATTACATAATATCTACATTTATTTTTTTTCCATGCCTCATAACATATTTTTACTGTATCAGTAATATGGGTAAATCTTCTTGATTGAGTTCCTGGTTTTACAACAGTCAAAGGTTTATTTTTGGAGTATTGGTGTTCAAATATTCCAATTACTGTAGCCATTTTACCCTTGGTAATTTGGTAGGGACCATAAACGTTATAGAAGAAAATTACCTCATATTTAAACTTAAACCATTTTTTTAAATTCTCTAGAAGTTCCAAATTTTTTGCTTTTGTAAATGCATATGGAGATAAATTCTTATCTTTTCCCTTGTTCCCTAAAGTGGCGGATGTTGCAGAATAAATTAATTTAATTTTATTTTTTAAGCAGAAATCAAAAACAGCGTTAGATCCAATTGTATTAGATTGTATACATTTATTCATTTGCAAAAAACTTTGATAAATTCGTGAGAACTCACCAAAGTGAAAAATTGAATTAATTTGAGATTTGTACTTAATACATAATTTGTGAATATCTTTAGTATGACCTTTTAAATATTTAACTCTTTTATCTTTAACATGATTTTTTCGACTACCAGAAGAATAATCATCTAAACTGATTATCTTATATTTAGTTTTTTTTAATAAAAGTATTATTAGATTTGTGCCAACAAACCCACACCCACCAGTTACTAAAATAATATTTTTCATTATAAATTAATTTCCATTAATAAACTTTTATATAATTTAAAATCTATATAAATACTAAAGTTTAATTATTTTTCTTTTTGTAAAACATTTTCATCCATAAAAATTCTTTAATTCTGACACTTTTACTATTGCTACATGGTGTTTTCGCTGCCCAACAGTAACTACCACTTTTCAAAGAATAGATTGTAAAATTTTTATAAGTGTCTACAGGAATTATGTCTACTTCCTCATCCACATAAAAGTAAGGACTGTTTAAAATATCATATCCATAAAAATCAATTTCTTTATTTATTCTTATTAAATTTCTAGAATTGAATACAAAAAATGTTAAAATTATAAAAAAAACTGTAATTCTATAAACAATATCTTTAGATATATTTATTTTATCTAATATTCTTGCTGTAAATATAAATATAGGAAGTGCAAATAAAACAAAACCTCCATATCTCATTGCTGGATGATTTAAAAACCATTCTATCAAAAATATAATTGGTACTGCATAAATCACAAATAATGATTTTTTTGAAATTAATAAATTATGTTTGTTTTTTAATTTGTTTTTTTTAGAAAAAATATTTAATACCACTAATAAAAATACGGAAATCGTTATTATGCCTAAAAGTGAATCGGAAACTTTGTTAAAAAAGTGTCGATCTACCCAATTATTTAACCAATTAAAATTTTTAATATACTCTTTAGGATCCATATCCACTTTATAATTTGGTCCACCACCTCCTTTTGCCCACCATTCATAATGTATTGATAATCCTTTTACCTCATCATTGGGTATTGACCATTCTTTGTTTCCAAAACACGTTTTTTCTGCAGGATAAATTAAACATCCTGTGTTCAAGTAGCTTGTTGTCAAATTTATAAAAAGAAAAAAACTAACAAAACCTATTATCAAATAATTCTTCTTAAGATTTAAGTTTTCAAAAATATTCTTTTTAAAAAACAGTATAGGAATTAAGATAAAATATAAATAATAGATAACTTTAATACTCGCAGCTAATAAAATTGTAATTATAAGTAAATATAAATTCGTTGTAATTTTTTTAGAATTTTTATCATAAAGAAAAATTTTAAAGAAAAATATAAAAATCAACAATAAAAGAATTTGGGATGATCTATCTGTTCCATGTTCCCCCAATCTATAAAATATAACGTTTACAAATATGAAACAAAGTAAAGTAAAATAATTTAAAAAATCAATTCTATTTTTCTTAAAATTTTTTTGCAATTCAAACAATACAATATAATTGAAAAAAAGTATTATAAGAAAAGGTCCTATGTGAAATAAATAGAATTCAATTAGTGGCATGTAAAAAAGTGAATGAATATAAAATAATGTCGAGAAGGTTCTAAATCCATGACTAAAATTTCCCAATCCAACTGCATATCCATTTTCAGATAAATTTAATGCATATGAAAGATGATAATAAGGAAAGTCATCATGATTTTTGAATACATAAACTCCTATTAAAATCATCAAAAATAAGATTATAAAATTTTTTAACTCTCCAAATCTTTTTTGATTTAAAAAAAAGATAACAAAAGATGATAGTCCTATTAAATGTAGAATAAAATTATGTGTAAAATTATGTGGAAAAAAAAAAGAAGTAAATAAAGATATAAAAGAAAGAAAGAAAAAACCTAACAAACATTGATATCCAATATTTAAATTTATGAATTCATTTTTAAAAAGTTTAGAAAAAATAAATCCATAACCGATAATTGAAAAAATGAAGATAAACAAATAAGTTATAAATATAATGTGATCAGTCATTTACAATAATTAATTAAAACTTAAAGAGTTATTGACTATGTTTATATTTAAATAGAATTTTGTAAACTACTAAATAAATTATTATATTAGAAGATATCAACGAGATTTGATATTTAGTATTACTGATATCTAAAGATCCTAAATAAAAAACAAATAGATTATAGGTAATTATAACTAACGAGGCAAAATTATTAGCAAAATTATTTTTAATTTTAAAAGCTTTCTTAACAAAAAAAAATATTAACTGATGAAAATGATCATTATCAGGTGACGTGGGTGAAATTTTATAAGAAAATTTTCTAATTATAGAAAATAAATTTTCAAAACATGGCATCCACAATAATAAAATTACAAAGAAAGGAGAAAAATTTTGATTCAATGTATAAATTTCTATGAGCAAAATACTAAAAAACAATCCTATCAAGTATGCTCCACTATCTCCTAAGAATAGTTTATTTAAAATATTCAATAAATATAAATATATAAGAATAAACATGAAGTATGTTGATGTAAGATAATTAATATTTACTTCTTCCAATAAACTAAGCTTAATCAAAACTCCGAAAATAGATATATAATAGCCTAAAACTAAACCATTAAGTCCATCTATAAAATTAGACCCATTTATTACAATCATTAGACAAAATATAGTAAAAATAAGGCTAAATATCTTATATTCAAGAATTAGATCTAGATATGAAACTCGAGTAGGTCCTACAGTTATATCCAAGATGTAGACAAAAGTACTGACAATAAGCAATTGAATCAAAAACCTAGCTTTTACAGAAGTTATGTAACTTAAATCAGAAAGAAGACCAATTATAAAAATTGATAATATAAAAAAAACAAATAAATAATTTATTTGAAAAAAAACGTAAACACACATTATTAAAATAAATATGCCACCAGTTAATGGGACTTTTTTTATTCCTGTAAATGTTTGATGAATTTGTCCTGAGTAATTTAATAGTAATTTTTTTTTTAGAAAGAAAATATTAATCAAGTAAAAAATTGTGACTATAAATAAAAGAGGAATAAATTTCATTTATTTAGAGAATTTGCACCAAGAATAAATAAGTAATAAATAGATTTAAATATATTAAAATTCATATATTTATAATAAACGATAAAACCATCTTTAAATTTTTGTAAAATTGAAGATGAAAGTGAGTTACTAAGATTTCTCCAAGAGGTTAAATTTTTATCTAGGTATCCAATTTTGTATCCATTTTTAAGTAATTTCAGCCACAAAACAAAATCTTCCTTAGTTACTAAATTTGGGAATTTTAAGTTGTTAGAAATTATATTTTTATAAATCATTACTGTTGAAAGTCCTATATCACATGATTTCAGAAGATCGTTATAATTATCATAAATTCTTGATTTTCGAATACTTTTAATATTATCATTTGCGTCCACAACTTCATAAGCGGTGTGAGAAATTTTTAAATTATTTTTTTTCATAAATTGTAATTGATATTTAATTTTTTCTTTTTTCCACAGATCATCAGAGTCTAAAAAGGCAATATATTTCCCTTTTGCAATTTTTATTCCAAAATTTCTAGAATTTCCAGCACCAAGGTTTTTTTTATTTACTTTTAAATTAATTCTCTTGTCTTTTTTTGTTAATTTTTTTAAGAACTCCAATTCTGATTTATCTTGATCATCATAAATAATTATAATTTCCAAATTTTTATAACTTTGGATTATTACAGACTCCAAAGTTTTTTTAATATAAGATTTTTTTCTAAAATAAGGAATTATAACAGTAACTAAGCACATAAATTTATATTATTTTTGAAATCATTTATTTTTCATACACAATTTAAAAATATCAATTAATGAGGTTTTTTTATTAAACATCAAAAAAAATTTGTTAATCTTCAAATAATTCCTACGATCATAATCTCCATATTTTCCATAATAAAAATGCAATCCTGCTAAAAAGGTTGGTGTCAATCTAGATGAATACTTTAAATTAAATGATAAAATAATCATAAGAGAAAATTTAAATAAAAAAACACTATATCCAAGCAATTTATCTGACCATGAACCAATCTTTTTTACCAATAATAATCTGTATTTATAATTATAATAAATATTTTTTGCCCAATTAGATCCCACAGTATGCGATACAGCATGATATATTTTTTGATCTAAATCTACTACGATTTTTCCTTTAGTTTTTTTAAGTCTATAAGATAACTCGATATCTTCTTCACCATAAAAAAAATCTGGGTCTGATAAACCAGCATTACTTAAATTTTTGGACCTCATTATTGAAGCACAACCAACTATAGCATCCGTGTCAATTAAACCCTTAAATTTTTGATTATCAATTTGACCGCAAATATAATTGGAACATTGTCTCTGAAATTTGAGATTATTTCCTATCTTCGCTCCACCAAACCATATTTTGTTGCGCTCATGATTGAACATTACCTTTGGGCTTAATGCAATTATATCATTATTTTGATCAAGTCTGTTAACCAAATTATTCATCAAATCACTTGGCGCAATCATATCGTTGTCTATACGAGATATGTATTTAAAATTATTTTTTAGACAAAAAGCATACCCTGAGTTATGGCCCAATCCACATCCATAATTTATCTTATTTCTTATATAAAAACAGTATCTTTTATTCTTGTTGTCATTTTTTATAACACTGTTACTTTCAACTTCAATTTTATGAATGTTATTCATTTCAAACCATCTAAATATATTGTTTGTGAATTTTCTATCTGAGTTGTTATCCACTAAAACAATACTTAATTTCTGTTTTTTTTGATTAAACAATGACTCCAAACATTTAATGGTTTTTTTGTCGTCATTCCAAAATAATATTACTACTGCAAGCTTTTTATCCATAATTAAGATTTAAATTAAAATTTTATCTAATGTTTTATAATGATGAAATAAAGAAAATTTCTTAGTAAACTTTTTAGCATTACAAAGAATTTGAAACTTTTCTTTTTCTTTAAGATTATTCAATAATTGGAATTTTTTAATAAAATCCTCTTTTGAATTACTATTAAAAAGAATACCTCTATTTCCATCAAGAATCTCTTTGGGACCACTGGGGCAATCACTTGATAATACAAGTGTATTACAAAACATAGACTCTATGAGCACAAACCCAGGATCTTCCCATAAAGAGCTCAAAATAAACGCCTTACAACCTTTTAAGTATTTAAATACATTTTTTTTATAACCTAAAAGCATAACATTCTTTTGAATTTTATAATCCTCAATTTTTTTTCTTAATAATGAAAAATCTTCTCCCTCACCAATTATTATCAACTTTATTTTATCGTTCTTCTTTATTAATTCATTAAAGCATTCAATAAGGAATAAATAATTTTTTTGTTTGGTTAATCTTCCTATCGAGAGATAATATTCTTTTTTACTAAAATCTATATCATCAATTTTTTCATTTTTTTTTTTATAATCTATATCTTTTAATGAAAGGATTGGATCATATAATAACTCTAATTTATCACTATTAACTAAATTAATAGATTTAAAATATTCTAATGTTTCTTTAGTTGGAAAAGTAATTTTAAAAACTTTTTTTAATGCTATTTTCCAAAAAAAATATCTTAGAAAATTTAATTTAGGTTTACCTGAAATTCTTAAAATGATTTTTGTATTAAAATTATTCGTTAAATTCAAAAAAAGTGGCAGTGATGTCATAAGATGTATAATCAAAAATTTTGGTTTCACTTCTTTTAAAAAATTTTTTAGAGGAAAATATGATAATAAAAAAATTAGTATGTATTTTATTCTACTAAAAAAAAAACCTAATGATGGAATTTTATGTAATATTTTTGATGAATTTAATTGAATAAATAATCTTTTATCAATTTTAAAATAATTATTTTCTTTCCATTCTCCAAAAGTATCGATTATTAAACTTTCATATTTTTTATTAGAAAACACATTGGTCGATATAACAGAATTATAAACAGCTTTAACTGTTGCAACCTTATTTATAAATGGGCACCAATAATATATTTTTGTTTTATCTTTCATAAAATTGTTCTCAAGATAAATTTAATATTTTTTTAGCTCTTTCTCTCAAAGTAAAATTTTTGCTCAGTTTTTGATTATTTAATGAATAAATTAATTTTCTCTCAAATTGAGGAATTAGCTTTTGTAATTCCATTTTCCATGCATATGGGTTTTTAAAATTCTTAACAAAAATAACATTTTTATTATTTACTACCTCTTTTAAGATTTTAAAATCAGAACACATAATTACTTTGCCTGTAGTTAAATAATCAAAAAGTTTTAAAGGTGAAGTATATTTAGTTATATCTCCAACATCACCTGCCACTGTTATTGATGAAACATAAGGAATAATTAGTACATCCATTTCTGACATTTTACTTGATATTTCTTTATAAGGAGCAAACTTAAAAAAATTCAAATTTTCAGTTGAAATTTTATGTTTCATAAAATTCAAATTATCTAAATTCCCATAAACAAAATATTGATTTTTTTTATCTATTTTTGCCAATTTTATAATTAGATCTAATCCTCTAGATTTATAAAGTGAACCGAAATAACCTATTTTTAAAAAATTTTTTTTAACTAATTTTTGTTTTTTTTGTTTCAAGGATGATCCGCTAGGTAAAACAATCACTTTGTTGTTTAAAATATATTTATTTTTCACATATTCTGTTTTTACTCCTTCTGTAATTGCAATAGCTTTATTAATATATTTTGAATTTAAAAATTTAAAATATTTTACTAATATTTTTACTATTCTAGACTCTATCGAAATATCGTGATGTAATTCAATAATTGTTTTTTTTCTAAACAAAATTAGAAGAAATGAAGTAAAAAAATTTCTTGTTATATATATATCTGGTTTAAATTTAAAACTTTCTAAAATAGAAAGAAAAGAAAACAAATAGTAGTTTACCCCCAAAGGAAATTTTGTAAAATTTTTCATTCTTACGATAGAAAATTTTTTTTTTACTTTATAAAAACTAAATGTCTCATATTTTAATTTTTTTACATTTGTTGTAATTAAGGTTACCTCATTATCTAATTCAGAAAAAGCTTCACACATTTTTATGATTTGAATTGAGCTTGCAACAGAAGAAGGTATAGCTGAATTTGAAAGATAACAGATTTTCATTTAAAATTTATTCTTTCTTAAAAAAATTTGCAAACTTATTAAATTCCAAATTAAATAAGGGTCGTAGTATTGATCTTTATGTTTTTTCAATAATTGTTGACAAAAATTAAGATTTAAAATTTCAGATGAATCATAATAATCTTTACTTAAAATATTTTTCGCAAAATCGTAAATTTCATTCCTTAGCCATCCGGCAAATGGTGAATTAAACCCTAATTTTTTATGAATACTAAATTTAATTTGTTTTTTATAAAATTTAAATAAAACATTTTTACTTTTAAAAAAAGGGCCAAATTTTTGAAAATTATCTAACATTAAATAATTTTCTACAATATTTTTATCTAAGAAAGGGACTCTTACTTCAATTCCTTTGTTCGAATATATTTTATCGTTCCTATTTAAGATATCATTTGGGACCCACGTATCCAAATCATGATACATAACGTTGTTCAATTTCGGTTTCTTATCAATTAATCTCGTATGATTTAACAGAGATTCGAGATCCTCCTTTGTAATAATTTTAAAATTTTTGTAAGCTTTGTTTTGACTTTTCAATAAATTTTGCTCACTAAATGTTAAAAATAAATCTCTAGAATTATCAATCAGTAATCTGTTTAAATTTTTATTTTTAAAGGATTTTTTTTTAGATAAAAAATTAAATTTTTTTAGAATAGTTAATATATAAATAGATCTATACTTATCATAACCTGTAAAAACCTCATCTCCACCGTCACCAGAAAATAATACTTTTTGTTCAACTTTCTCACTTAGCACGTAATTTGAAATTGAGTTGCTATTTCCAACTGGCTCTTCAACAATATCAACAACTTTCTCGGCATAATCTTGGAAATCCTGTGGACTTACTTCTATTGAATTAAATTTTAGACCATAAAATTTTGAAATATTTTTTGCAGCACTATGATCTAATTGATATTTTTTTGAATTTTTAAAACTAACAGAATAATTAGTGAAATCTGTGCCCTTACATTTCAACAGCTCATTTAAAACTACATTTGAATCAACTCCACCAGATAATGATAAGGCTACAGGCACATCTGATAAAAACTGATTATTAAAGTATTTTTTAATATCATTAGTTAAATTCTCTGTAGAAGGATTTTTATTAAAATTAAATTTAAGAAAATTAATTCTTTTGATATTGCCATTATGTAACTCAATTAATTCTCCTGGTAATACTTTAAAAATATTTTTATAGAAAGTTTCTCTTAAATCATTTCGATTAAAATTAGCGTAAGCATCTATTGCTTTCTCATTTACTTCAATATTATTAGAAGAAATAAGAATTGGTTTTATCAATGATGAAAAAATAAATTTTTTTGTCGTTGAATTATGATAGTAATATAATGGCTTAACTCCAACTGTGTCTCTAATTAAATATAACTTTTTATTATTAGTATCATAAATAGATATAGAAAATATACCTGATAGATCTTTAAATGACTCTATTCCCTTTAAGTGAAATAATTTGATGATTACCTCTGTGTCAGATGTTGTTTTAAAATTATATCCCTTAGAGATTAATTTTTTTTTTATTTCTAAAAAATTATATATTTCACCGTTAAATGATAAAATTAAATTATCAAATTTGTAAGGTTGATTTGACCTCTCCTCAGGATCAATAATTGCAAGTCTATTGTGTCCAACTGAAAATTCATCAGTCAGACTAAAACCTTCATTATCTGGCCCACGGCTGTGGGTAATCCTAGACATCTTTTTAATTAGCTCTAAGTCTTTAAAATTAAAACCATTAATACCACACATAAAATCACTTTATTATCGATTTACCCTTTTGTAGCGCTAAAGCAAATTGATATTGGATAAATCTTTTTTAAATCAGTTTTAGTAAAAAGACCTATTGTTAAGTCTATCAAAATAGAAAAGGTTAAAATCACATTATTCAGAAAGGGTATATACTTTGTATAATCAAAAATCATTGCGTATGCAGCCGTAAAAGGACCGAATCCATATTCCTTTATAAAAATATTCTCAAAATTATTTTGTTTTAGTAATTTGTTGAAGAATTGTTCAGAATAACGATTGAAGTCCTCTGGAGCATAATGAACTCTATGTATGAAAGGTGTTGATCCAACAATTTTTCCTTTTAAATCCAATGATCTATAAATTTCTTTTATTGCATTATCAATATCATAGACATGCTCTAAAACATTGAATACTACAACATTATCAAAACTTTTGTCTTCAAAGCTAAGTTTTTTTTCAAGATTTTCATTTTTAATATTACTATCCTGATTATCTTGTTTATCAGCATAAACAACATTTTCTTTATCTATAATTTGTAAATAATTGATAAAACTTTTTGAGGAATTTTTTTTAGATCCAAACTCGACTATTCTTCCATCTAACTGAATTTCTTTGGAGAATAATTGTTGAAAAATTCTATTCAAACTTTTTTTGGAAAAAGTCATCCTCATAATATAAAAATAATCTCTAATCATGTCTTTTTTTAATACATCTTATGTAAAGAAAACTTTTAAAGTAATTTTTTGACGAAAATAAGTGCTCTACTCTAACTAACGCCCTTGTTAATAAATTGTTATATCTTGAATTAAACAGGCCATAAAAAACATATTCAACGTTTAAGAAATTTTTCTCAAAAAATTCATCTAATTCATGTTTGTGTGTAAGATATAATTTTAGTGAAATATTAAATAAAATTGAACCATCTTGTTTTACATGGTTGTTCAAATTTTCCATACAACTTAATAAATTTTGCTTATCAAAACTCAAATTTATTCCCAATGTTTGGAAACATAGACCTAAATCTGTTTTAATTTCAGTATCAAAATTTATCATATCTCCTACATAGAATTTATAATTTGAGTCTGAGTATTTTTTTTGTGAAATTAAAATTTTTTCTTTATTTAAGTCTATACCTTGGTAAAAAAATGGACTGAAAAAATTTAAAATTTTACTACCACCACAACCAAATTCTGTGATTGAAAATTTATCATATTTTGTTTTAAAATTTCCAATATCTTCATAAAGTAATTGATAAGCATACAATTTAGAAGGTATTGGTTTTATTTTACTATTAATTCCTTGCATTCTTAATTGTAACCTTTTTATCTTTAATTGTTATGATTTTATCAACATATTTATAAAGATCTTTGCTATGACTTATGACAAAAACAGTTTTATTTTTTAAAGTTTCTTTTAATTCAGATAAAATTTCATGTTCGGTTCGATTGTCTAAAGCATTCGTAGTTTCATCTAAAAATACAACTTTTTTTTCCATATAAATTGACCTTGCAATACCTAATCGTTGCCTTTGTCCGCCAGATAAATCAATTCCACCATTCTTAATAATATGTTTTATTTTTTTTGAATACGTGGATACTAATTTGTTAAGTCTTCCTTTTTTAATTGAATTTTGAATTCTTAAATCGTCACTTTTTTTTTCACTTAATGTAATATTTTTTTCAATAGTATCTTCCAACAAATAAAGATCTTGTGGAATATAACACAAATTATTTTGCCAATTATCTTTGATAAAATCCAATTTTTTTCCATCAATTAAAATTTGTCCCTTCATTGGTTTTAAAAATCCAATTAATAAATTAAATAACGTAGTTTTGCCAGAACCCGAATCTCCATTAATTCCATAAATCAAATTACTTTTTATCTTTAAGGATAAATTATTAAACAGAATTTTATTATTAAATGAAAAATCCAGATCCTTTATTTCTATATTTTTGAAATCAATTTTTTTTCTACTATCTGCAGTTTGTTGGGTTGCGTCTTTTAAATTAAAACTTTTTTTAACAATCTTTGTAACATTGTAATAAAAACTCAATTCTTGAACTGTTCTAATAATTCTATTTGTTGACGGTAACATTCTTACAAAGGAAACACTTAAAAAACTTAAAAATATAAAAATTTGATCTAATGTGTAAGAGGTAAATTTAAAAGCAATTATAAATACACTCAAAATATAAAAAACTACAATAAATTCCAACAGAATTCTTGGCACATCACTCCATAAAAGATTTTTTAATGAAGTAGCATTTAAATTTTTACAATATTCTCTAAATTTATCTAAAAAAAGTTTTTGGTTTTTAAATATCAAAATTTCTCTTATGGAATTAAATCCTTTTGTAGCGAATTTAATCATGTTTTCAGAGTTATGTTGTCTAATTTTTCCTAAAATACTCAGTTCTTTTTTAACTTTTTTTAAGAAAAATATTAGTAAAGGCGCAAACACTAATACACTAATTAATGTTAAGAATGGATTTATAAATAAAATCATTAAAAAAATTAGTACGATTTTTAAAATTTCATACATTAAAATATATATTGCTTGAACCTGACTCTTTGAATAATGAACACTTTCAGAAATTATATTGTTGAGAAGTTTTTCACTTTTTCTATTTAAAAAAAAAAGATAGTCTTGATCTAAATATTTTTTTAATAACTTAATTTGTGTTTCTTTAGTTATATTAACTACAAAAGAATTTGATTTGTAAGATGAAAATATAGAAAATACTGCCTTTATAAAAAAAACTATAATTAATATACTTAAAACAAATATAATTAGCTCGGATCTACTGTCTGAATTTATTAGATTTATTTCTATATTGTATTTTTTCAGAAATGATAAATCGTCATTAAATATTAAATATATTAAAGGGTATAATGATCCAATACTGATAACTTCGAGCAAAGCCTCTATAAATTTATAAAAACTCACCCAATAAAAATTCTTTTTCTGCTTTTTGTTTAGTACACTAAATATTTCAAAAATTCTTTTCATTCTTTATTGGTTTTTAAATTTTGTTTAAACTAATCTTTAATAAATCATCACCAATTATTTTGACATAAACTTTTTTAAATCTTGAATCTATTTTTATTAGTTTATTTTTAACTTCATTGATTTCTTTTTTTGTAAATGGATCAAACTTATAATCCTTATAAGGTTTAAAAGTTAATTTCTTTTTTAATTTTTTATTCAAATAGAATTTCTTAAATAAAAAGTCGTTATTGGCTAATCTTAATTGATCATTATCAAATCTATTCCACGTTTTTACTATTTTCTTGTATGCAGGTGTGTTTTCGAGATTTTCGTACCTGGAATTAATTTCATTTTTGGCGACTTGTGTAGGAAAATATTTTTTTTTATTTTCAAATATTCTTTCAAAAATTCTAATTAATTGTTTTTCTGTTCTTACAATTCTACTAACTTTATTTGCAACAGGGTGCCCAGCAGACATATCATTAAATGGCATATACGATATTGTTGGTATCTTTCTTATCGCAGACTCTAATCCGCCTGTGCAACCATTGTGTAAAACTATTTCAGCGTTATTCATTACATCAGATAAATTTCCAGTATTACTGACTTTTATATTTTTGCAATCTTCAAAAATCGATCTCCACGCTTCTACATCTTCTTCCGGATGAGGTCTAAATAAAAATTTCTTGGATTTAAATTTAGTTGATAAATTTTTTAAAGCCATAACTAATTTTTCAATAAGCACAGCCTCTTTTTTTATTCTGTGAAAATAAAACTTTTCACTTTCACCTCGCTTAAAATAATCTAAATTTTTTTTTCTATTATACTGCTCAATTAATCTATGATGCCCAAAAAGAAAATTATAATTTGAGCTTATTAATATGAATTTTTTTTTTCTTTTTCCATAATATTTTTGAAAATCATCCCTCCATAAATCCACCCTAGGATTGCCTGAATTAATAATTTTGTCTTTAAACTTTTTATAAGTTTTAGTTAAATTAGAATAATCAAATTTACCCCAAGTAAATATAATATCTGCAAATTTAAATGTATCATTTCCATATCTTATTTTTACATATTCTTGAGCATTTACACTTACGCCTCCAACCTCTTCATCAAGACTTGAAACAATAAACCTATTTTTTTTTAATTTCTTTAATAAAGAAAGTTTGTTACTAACTGGTGTAATTGACTTATGATGAAGCAAACCAGGCTTTAAATAATTTTTTTTTATAAGTTGATTTATATTTCCAAGATAAACAACATGATTATTTAAGGCAGCCTCTAAAGAAAGAAGTAATTTGGGGATAAATTCTCTTTTTTTAAGTTCAACTACAACATAAATATTCATATTAAACTATCTATATATTTTAATTGATGCATCTTCAAAATTTTTAGATGGAAATTTGCTTTTGTTCTTCTCATTTTTTTCCCAATATTCTTTTGAGTTAAATTCTGACAATCTGTACTTAATATATTTGTCTGAAGTATGATCTTTTAAACACCAATTTTGAAAAATAACTAATCTACCATCATTTTCTTTTATGAAGAAAAAATTAGGTAATATTCTGTCAAAAAAAGGGTGTAAGGGAAAATTCTTTAAAAATTTTAATCTTTTGAATCTGCCACAGTGGTGAGTTCTTCCATTCCATATAATTATATCGCCAGGCTCTGAAGGAACATTTTCATATTTAAAAGATGGTATAAAAGATTTGATACTAAATTTTATTTTCTTCTTAAGAATCTTAATTAAAATATAGTAAATCTTCTTAAAACTTGTGAGTAATAATTTCTTGTGTGAATTTGAAATCATCTTTATCCCTCCACTAAAATTTTTGTGATCTTGTAGATAAATACCTACTCTCCAAACTTTATAATCTGAAGTTCCTGGGTCTTCATCATCATCTCTTGCATCTATATGAAATTTCCCTGGTATTTTTTTATCTGTATCAATCAACAAATGAGAGTCTTGATAATAAATTAAGTCTTTCCCAAGAATACTCTTTAGTAATTCGAAATATTTATTTGACAGTAAGACATTACCGAAACCACTTTCGGCTATAGATAAATAGACATCTTGAGTTTTATATTTATTTTTTTCAACAAGTAATCTTAGATTTTGGATCTCATCTGGATTAAAAAAATTTTTTATTAAACAATGACCTTTTGATCTTAAAATATCATAGTTAGAGTTGTGAGTGTCACTCATTCAATGTTATATGTTTATAGATTATATTTATATAAGCTAGTCATGAATTAATATCTATATACAATTTCATAAAATTTTTTTCAGTGCATAAATCAAGCCAATTGAGCTATTAGTACTGGTCAGCTGCACGCATTACTGCGCTTCC
>MDSZ01254005.1_pt1 | contig 15087 bp, 19 predicted proteins | sample 811201 | NCBI WGS metagenome assembly MDSZ01 (sample SAMN05326647, study PRJNA326480) | marine metagenome | isolation source: seawater | place: Indian Ocean: North | collected 2010
AATGGAGTTCTCAGAAGAGCAGCTTTCAAGTGACGCCACTATTGAGCTGCGATTGAAAGATACAAGTAAGTTAAGTGATAGACCAATCAGTAGTGATGAAGCCTTGTATGAAATTGCCACCTTGAAAGAAGAAGTAACTGATAAACTACTCATGGCTGTAAAAGAAGCTTCATTCGATTGTCAATTGCATTCTCAAGCAGGACAAACTGAAAAATTACAATGTTTTCAGTTTAATTCTGTTGATCCAAATAGATTCTCTTTTGAAGGTTCATATGCAAACGAAGACGTAGATGCAGTGGCTGAACAAAACTTTAAAGAGGTTACTTTGGATGATTTAGTTGAGTTTACCGCAGATGGTATTAAATATGTTCTTGACAGAAAAACAGGTGCATTCTATGACTTTGATAGTTATGAGCGCAGACAATTAGTTCAACTTGGTACGCTAGTTGAGACAGATGGTAACTTTGAGCTCAAGTTTATTTAAATAATAACTTTATATATACAATGCTATTATTTAACACAATAATGATTTTTATTATAGGATTTTTAATTTATATTGCTTATCCTTTAAGAGAAGGAATGCGATTCAGTAAAGGTTATATTGCAGATTCATATGAAAGAAATAAAATTACACATGACCCAGAAAAATATACAATTTCAAAAAATGGAGTTGTATTAAACTATAATAAAAACTTTAACAGTAAAATAGAACCTGATATAGCAAATAATAAAGAATATATGGTATTAAAGTTAAAAAATAATTCTGTCCCTGTAGCAAATAATTATATTTGGAGAGATGATTTGAGTTTTCAAGAAAATATTATTTCAGCCGAAAAAATTGGTTATCCATTAGTTGTAAAACCTGTTTTTGGAGAGAAAGGTTACAACATTACAGTCGGTATTAAAGATATAAGTGAGTTAACGTCAGCAATTAATAAAATAAATGGAAGAGTTCTAATTGAAAACCAACTAGAAGGTGATGAATATCGCATCTTAGTTTATAATAATAAAGTTATTGCCATTACTAAAAGAATAAGACCATCTGTTATAGGAAATGGAATTGATACTGTTAAAAATCTAATCAATAATTTTAATGCCAATAAACAAAACGATTTCAAATGTCATAATATAAATAATAAGTTAATAAAACAACAAGGCTATTCATTAAATGATGTTCCTGATAATAACAAAAAGATATTTATTTCTAATGTAGCTAATATGAGTAATGGTGGTGAAATAGAAGATGTAGATATTAAAAATGTACATCCTGACAATATTAATATGTTTAAAAAAGCTAGACAATTATCAGGCCTAACGTTAACAGGTATTGATTTTATAACACCTAGTTTATCTATACCTTATTATCTTATGCATGGTAAATGTGGTATTTTGGAATTAAATCCTCTACCTGGAATGGAGGTTCATTATAATACTAAAAATGATAAAGATCAGTTTATTGATAGTTTTGTTAATGATCTTTTTGAATATAGATTAACTTAATTCTACTAGCAACTCATCTATTTTTGTAAGCTTACTACTTATTTCTGATCTTAACATTTTTATTTCTTCAATAATTTCTCTATTATCCCTTGCAGTTTTCTTAAATCTTGATAAGAAATCTAACCCTTCATTTCCTTTCTGATTATCTTTTTCATCAGAAAATGTAACAGTTTTTCTATTTTGTATTTCATCTTTTACATCAATTTTAATATTTTCAACACTACTAATATCTAAGGTTTCTCCTATTTGCAATGTTGGTGCACTTGAACTAGTTACTGTATTTGTAAAAGAATCTGGATTTGAATTATCTTTAGTTATCCAATCTTGAGCAGCATCTGCATTATGATTCGCAGTTGCATTAGATAATTGTAAATCTCGTTTAGCTATCATATCTGCTAGAAGTTTATCCATTTCATCACCTATAGGTTTTTCATCTGGACTATCACTAAAATCTACATTATTTGGCTTCTTAACAGTCATCAAACTTGTAAATTCACTTTGTTTCTTTTCTAGATTTGTATTAAACTTTTCTCTTCTTTGGTTTTGAATATCAGCAGAAGTAACTGGTATATCATAATTTCTAGATTGCGGACCATTTGAACTAGTCAATATTGGTTTTGTTCTTAAAGATTCTACATCTTTTACCATTTCCATCATAGCTTGTTTATTTTTTTCTAATACACTCCCTGGTTTCATATCAAGTTGTGCAATTTTATTTTCAAATAGTTCTTTTACTTTAGAAACAGCTTCATTGGGAATATTTGCAAATACTCCTCCTTCATACATAAGATTCCACAATAGACCCTTATTTTTGTCGCTACTAAAACTCATTACTTTTTACTAATACAATCTTTTTAACTTTTTAATAATACTAAATCTAAACATTTATCTAGTATTATTATAATATGAACAATAACAAAACTCTTAAAAACAAAAAAATGAGCGGAAATGGTACTCGAAAAAATAGAAAAAAGAAACGAGGCAAAGATTTTAAACCAAGATGCAGTCCTGCTTATCCAGAAAAAGAAGAAGATTTTACATGTTACAGTAATGAAGCTTTAAATAAAATGAAGAACTTGTGGAATATTAGACATCCTAATAATAAAATAAACTCTAGTGACTCGCAAGTAATTTGGCAGTTTTTTAAAGATAAGTTTTCTAATACATGTGAAAATGAGAAGTGTTGGATGAGACAACAATTTGCGAGAAATAACTTATCAAAAGAGATGACACTTTATACTTTTGCACCTGAAGCACCAAATGAGTGGGAAAATAATCCAAATGAATGGTTAACAAGCTCTGATTTAGCAAATGTAATGGCACACTTTGAGAGAAAATATCCTAACTTTTTATTTATTGGTCCTACACCAATTGATTTTGATAAAGTTACTCAACACAGCGAATGTGTTTGGGATGAAATGTGTAATTTTTCTATTGCTAAACTATTACGCAAAGGTAAACACAAAATTGGTATTATATATAATACTGACCCACACACAGAAGATGGAGAACATTGGATAGCTTCGTTTATTGATTTTAAGCCAAAAAAAGGTAACCCTTATCATTTTCACTTTGATAGCAATGGTGATCCGCCAAAAAAAGAAATATTAGATTTTCATGATAAACTAAAGCAACAAGCCGATTCTATTAATATGCAATTAGACTTTGATAAAAATCATCCAAAAGAACACCAATACGGTGATTCTGAGTGCGGGATGTATACATTATATTTTATTATTAACATGTTAAATGGTACACATGATGGTAAGTATTTTAAAACCAAAAGGATACCTGATAAGTTTGTAGAAAAATATAGAAATATATATTTTAATTAAATCTCTCTTAAATGAGCTTTTTATTCTATAAAGATCTGTAATCAAATAAGTCACGTCTGTAAAAGTTAATAACTTCTATTGGCTTATCATCACAATAAATATTTTCATTTAATATTGGGATATGTTTTGAATCATAATCTAAATCTTGAGTGTAAAATGGCCCTACTGTAATTTTTGTAGGGTTTGCATCTAATTGTTCCTGGATTTGAATATCACTATGATTAATTGAATTAGATTTAACTGTATTATATTGCAATTGTAACACACCTCCGTTAGCACCTAGATCATATAGTTTATATGTTCCATTTGAAGAACCTATAAGCTTATTATTCTCATATCTATGGTTGTAAAAGTTATTATCCGTCTTATAATCTATAATTGAAAACTTGTAAGGATCATGTTTTGAACAAGATTTTGCTACTTGATATTTAAATATTTTTTTTAGTTGAAACGGAGTTAATGGTCTAATGTTCATAGTTATATTTATTTACAATCATTAAGTTTATCTTTTCTTTTTTTCAATTTTTTTATCTTTTTTCTTTTTTATACCTTTCTTTTTATGTTCCTCTGTTTTTATATCTATATTTTTTCTTCTAGGAGGATCTGGTTGTTCTATTTTAACTTTTCGTATATTAACAAATTGATCCATTGTTGCTACTGGCTGCAAACTTGTTCTCATAATACACTGGTTCGCTTCTTCTATACTTGTATCTATAGGTAGTTGATTTTCACACTCTACTTCTGGTATAGTTTCTAATTTATTAATATGCTCTTCTTGCAATAAGTCAGCTCTATCAGTTACTTTAAAATAGTTGATTATATGTCTAACAAACGTCTTATGAGCTTTTTTCAGTGTTTCATTTGGATATTTTCCCTTCAACATTTCTTTTGAAAGAGCATGTATTCTTTTCCTATAAAACTTGAACTCTTCTTTTTCTTTTTTCTTGTTAACATGTGCATTTTTCTCTTTTTCATCTTGGTATATAGAGTTTGCCAAGTATTTCAATGTTACTTGATTAGTATTAAACTCAGGGTTAAATTCGCTCATTAGATATATTATCTATTTTATTACAATAAATCTAACACTTCTTATCACAACATTTACTATCCTTCAACTGAACTCTAACTGAATTGTTAAAAAGGTCTTTTCCTAAATTACAAGTATTAGGATTGAAAGGTGAGAACTTTTCCTCTTTAAACAAAAGTGGGAATCTTTGTTGTTCTTGTCTGCCAACTGCTTCTACTTTATATAAATCACTATTAGATGAAGGAACCCAATTAGATTGTTCACATTTCTGTAGAGCAAAAAACTGATTTCTTAAACAACTTTCTGTATCAATCTTTGTAGAAAAACCTTGCCAAGGTGACTGCGTATTTCCAGGATTAAATACAGTATCTACTGTGAAGTTAGCACATTTATCTAACGGAACTTTTGCTGGTGCTCTTCTGTCCAAGATAGGAAGTAAAGAATATTTTGTTGATACAGGGCGATGACTAAATTGAGGCTGCAGAGGTGCAGAGGGAATATTTCTTTCCATTAATCTTCTATTTAATTCAGCGTCTCTATCGTTGTTACAAAAATAAACTCCATTTACTACTCCATACATTTTTTCAGACATGATATATATTAGTCTCATATTATTTTACAAACAATCTAAAGCATTAGCTAGTATTAGTATAATCTAATATAACATGTGTGGCATATTTGCTATTATTAACAGCGATTCTGTACAACTTTCCCAAAAACAAATACAAAATGCATCAGTTTCTGGAATGCCTAGAGGTCCTGAACAGACTCAAGAGAAAAGTATGCAACAAGTAGAGTTTATTTTTCATAGACTAGCAATTAATGGTTTAGATAGTATTTCTATGCAACCAATTACTATAGACAACGTTACACTAATTTGCAATGGAGAAATATACAATTATCAAGAGCTTTATAACCTACACCCGAATATAAAGCCAAAAACTAATAGTGATTGTGAAATAATTATTCATATGTATTTGCTTTATGGAATGAAAAGAACACTTCAAATGTTGGATGGTGTATTTGCTTTTGTTTTGCACCATTATGATTACAATGATGGAAATAGCGATAAGATGTATTATGGAAGAGATCCATTTGGTGTAAGACCACTTTATAAGTATGAAAACTTTTCAGAAGAAACGACCAATTTTTATTCAATTGCTTCAGAGCTAAAAGTATTATCTTCATTGATGGGTGAAAAAGCAAATAATTATATTCACCCAGTTACACCAGGTACATTCACTAAACTTGAAAAACCATTTAAAGTTCATTCTCAATGGAAAATTACAAATAGAGATGAACGTTTTTTTTCTATTAATTATCATCCTAATGTTTTGCAAAATATCTTTCCTGGAGATCATGCAATAGTTAATGCATGTAAAAGCATATATCAAAATCTAGTTAATGCAGTAAAGAAGCGTGTAATTGGAACTACTGACAGGCCAGTAGCATGTCTTCTTTCTGGTGGATTAGATAGTAGTCTAATTGCTTCTATTGTTAGTAAATATGTACCAGAATTGCATACTTTCAGCATTGGTATGCCTGGTTCAAAAGATCTTGAGTATGCCAGAGTTGTAGCTAAACATATTAATTCAATTCATCATGAGGTAACTCTAACTAAAGATGAGTTTTTTAATGCTATTCCAAATGTAATTTATAATATTGAAAGTTATGATACAACTAGTGTAAGAGCAAGTGTTGGTAATTATTTGATTGGTAGATACATATCTACTAATTTTCCTCATAAAGTAATTTTTAATGGAGATGGCAGTGATGAATTAGCTGGTGGATACATTTATATGTTACATGCACCTAATGATGTTGAGTTTGATAATGAATGTAAAAGATTACTTGAAGATATCCATTATTTTGATGTTCTTCGTTCTGATAGATCTATATCTTCCAACGGTCTTGAACCAAGAACTCCATTTCTAGATAAAACATTTGTTTGTGAGTATTTGAATATTCCAGCTTCAGTAAGAAATCCACGTTCTAGTTATAATACTCACTGTCAGCTTTGGGACAGACATGCTAACTATTATGTTTCTAAGGGATTAAATAAAATAGCTAGTATTATTAGAAGCCGACCAGAAAAATTGCTACTTAGATATGCAATTGATAAAATGGATAACTCATTATTGCCTCCAGAAATCTTGTGGAGATCAAAAGAAGCTTTTAGTGACGGTGTAAGTGGAACAGGAGAAAGTTGGTATCAAGTCATTTCTAATAAATTACATGGTTATGAAACAGATATGAATACATATAAAAACTTTGGTACAAATGGTCATATTCCTCCAACGACTGTTGAGCAACTCTACTATAGAAAAGTGTTTTGTGAGTTTTTTCCAAATACAGACACATGTATACCTTACTTCTGGATGCCAAAATATGTTAATGCAACAGATTCTAGTGCTAGAACATTAGCTCATTATAATTCTAATAATTAATATCGTACCATAATTTATATGAATATATTACGATATATTGAAGATTTATTTAAAAGTGTTTTAAAAAACATATCAGATTTCACAGACTTATTTAATTGGCATGAAAATCTTTATATGACAATTCTTTACTTGTCTTATGTATTATATTTTATAGCTTTTACTGGTGTACTTTCATTAGATCCTAGTTATCTTACAGTTTTGGAGACAGTTATTAAGTATTATATATCAATAATGCTGCTAATTAGATTTAATCCATTTATAGAGCGAAAAATTACTAAGTTTGATAAAAAACTAGTTTTTACTTCTGCATTACTGTTGTTTATATCAACAACTGCATATTCAATAGCAATTAATTATTTTAAAAACTTAAATGTTAATAAATTACTTCCTTCTATTTGATTTTCTGGTTTTTCTTTGTTTGCTATTTTTTCTTTTCTTTTTAATTGTGTAACGTTTTTTTGATTTGAAAAAATCACCCAAATGACGCATAATTTGTTTACTTATTATATTATCTACTTCAACTTCTTCTTTTCCTTTTGGTACAACAGTATAATTATATCTCTCCATATAAGATTCTATACTTGTGATAAAATTGTGATATGGCATTTCAGGAGAGAACTCTTCAAAATATTTCATTGCCATTTCAGAATAAGGCATTGAAAAATGATAAGGTTTGACATTTATATAATAAACATTCTCATTTTCCATCATTGGATGATGTACATCATCAAGAAAACATATTTGTGTTGTCTTTGGTATTTTTGTACATTTAAATAGATCACTAACTGATTTATGGTTACTTGTTCTACATATTTCTACTACTTCTCCTCTAACTTTAAATGCTGCTATTATTTGATCAAATACTTTTTCTCCTAATTTATGATCAAAATATTTACTTATAAGTTGAGCCCAGGTTTTTGGCCCTTGATTATTAGTATAGATCATAATTTTATTGCAAGTACCATCAGCTTTTCTATCTAGTATATATTTTAGTATTTTTGTTATTTTTGGTCTTAAAAACTCTGGATATAAATCTAATATTTCATTAAAATGACTGTTATCTTGTTTGCCTAAGATGTGATTTATTGCATCCCAAAACATACCTAGTTCTACGAAACTTCCTAATGTTTCATCTAGATCAAATACCACTATTTTGCATTGTTTAGTCATATTAAGTAGAGAGAATATATATTCTCTATGAAAAATAATTATGTAAGTTATTACTAGAATAATAATAATTAGAATACTGCACCAAAAACCTATTTTCATTTACTAATAAGTGTTATTGTTATTTATAAAAATATAACACATATATATATCTAATGTCAACACTTTCAACTCATGATTATAAAGCAATATTACGTTTTTATAATATAGATTATTCAAATATGAAAAATAAACAAGTAAAAATTATAGCTGAAAATGCGCTAGCTACAAAATTATGTAGATGTATTAAAAAGGTAGATCCAAAAGATGAGGCTAAGTCAATAGGCATATGTACTGATAGTGTAATTGGCAAGAAAGGATTAGCAATTCATGGATTTACATGTAAAAAGAAGCCAAAACTAAAAAAAAACAGAAAAACTAAAAAGAAGTTAACAAAAATTGGTAGAAAAGTACAAAGTAAACCTGCTAGAAAAAGAAGAAAGAGCAAAAAAACTAGGCGTTAAGATAATCTAATGCTGACAAAAGCACTTGTTCTTGCTCTGATAATCTTTGAAATATAAGGGTTTCATTCATTTTAAATGAAAAAAATCTATTTATTTTATTTTTACATACAATGATAATTCCATCATCTCCTACTTTCATTTCGCAAACTATTCCTCCATTAGTTAACTTAATATTTTCTGGATCTTTTATGGTTATCCATCTTATATATGATCCATAATGTAAGTCAGGCAATTCATCTATAAATCTATAATTTTTCAATGATTTATGATATTGCTTTAATTTTTCTCTTGGTAAACCCAATTTTTGTAATATATCATTTTTCATTTTAGAAATCTTTTCATGATCAAGTTGTAATATGTTTTCATTATCTTCATTCTCTAGAGCCTTTAATATATGCTCAATATTTAGTTCACTCATTATATAATATTGAAATATAGTTCTAATTCAGTTCAATATTATATTTATACTTGATTCTCTATATAACCAATACTTGAAGCATTTGGAACAGGTGTTCCTGGTCTTTGTATTCTTTTTCTAGGTGATTCTGTTTCACTATTAGATTCTACTTTAACTGATATTTGATCAGTTGCTATTTCTGGAGCAACGTAATGATCACCTTCTATAAAGTCAGAATCTATAGCATTAAATGTTTTTGGTCCGCTCATATATGCACTATATGCACGTTCATTTGCAAGAGAAGAATTAGCAACAAAATAAGAACTATACAATTTCATAAATATTAATAATATAGAACTTAGCAAAGGTGTTAATGTCGGACTTCCAGCCCAATGTGTTGATAAATCGTATAATGATATTCCTGTATTTAAAATTGCACTTCCTCCACACACCATTACTGCATTCTTATATGATTTATTTAATGCTGACATTTCTTGCTTAATAAGTGGGTAATTTTCTATTTCATCATCTAAGTTTTCGATAGCTTTATCTACGTCTATATCTAAATATTTAATGCACCAATTCTCTCTTTGTAGTTCAACGCGATATAGATTGAGAAATAATAAAAAGCAAAAACTATTAAACCCTAATGCAACTCTATGCATTACGTCGTCGTTATAAATATTATCATTTATACTGCACACCCCACTATTACAAAGCCTTGGTACAAAGACAACTAGATAAGCACCCATAAGAACTTTGTAAAACTCCAGAAAAAATGTAAACAGAGATTTTAAACGCTGTTTGTTATCTGTATTTAAACGCATTATATAGAATAAAAATATTAGTTTTTAACATTAAACTAAAGACAAAAAATCAATGCTAAATGACATAAAACGTTAAAATAATTATGATCCTTTTATCTTATTTAAATAGATATTTTCTCAACACCTCTATAATCAAGTTCCGTGTTATTTCTTCTACTATAAACTGGTGTTATAATAGGTTTCACTTTAATTGGAGTTTCTTTTAGTAGTGTGTATGTCCATTTATGAACATGACCCTTTATCACAACATTTTCTTTAAAACCTAGGTTTGACAATTCTGTTGATATATTACTAAGATAATCTGGCAAGTATGGCTCTCCTTCAAGCATAATATTGCTTGGTTTGTATACAGGAGCAATATCTAATATAACTACTTGTTCATTTGCAATTGATAATGCATTCTCAATTATATTCTTTCTACAAAAAGATGGTACTTCGTGCATTAAAAACATACAAGTAACTATATCAAATTGTTCATCTGTTTTAAATTGCTCTGCATGACCTCCAGAAAATCTTTTATCTGGGAATAATTTTTTTGCTTCATCAATCATTTCTCTACTAGTATCTATACCAAGACTGCCTTTATTGTTAGATGTAGAAAAACCTGTACCGCAACCAAAATCAAGAATAGTTTTATTGGTATATTTTTCAAGTTCTTGTTTTCTAACATCTACACCTCCGTAAGCTATTAGATCGATAGCTTTTGTAAAATATGGTGCAATCTTTGCATGTATTTTTCCTCTTAGTCCAATATTACCAAGATTATGAATACGTGGATCAAAAGGGTATAATTTTGGTGGCATTATTAAACCGCAACTATATTTTAATAATGTTAACATCATTAACGCTCTCATACTATAACAGGTGTATAAACAAAATACTTTATACCGTGTTAATATAAAATTAATAAGTTTTTTACTTTTAATTCTATAATCCTATAATAGAAATTGGACAATAATTTAATGTCCATTTTTGAATTTACAAATAAAGAATTAAAAACAAAAAAAAATAAAAAAAATTGCTACAAGTGAAGGCAAAAAATAAAAGTATATTGGTTTTTTATGGAGGGAGTTTATGTAGGACTGAAAAAAGAGAACTAAAAAGCAGATTTTGAAAAAAAAACGGCACTTTTTATGTTTCCAAGATGTTTCCAAAAGTGCCGAAAAAGTGCCGAAAAAAGTGCCGATTTAAGCTAGATTTTATAAAAATGACAGCAAAAATGGTAATGTTTTAAATACTATATTTTTTAAAAAACATGTTTCCAAAAATGTTTCCAAATGGAAACACAAAAAGTGCCGATTTTTATAATAGTTTTAATATTTCCAAACAACCATAAAATAATAATAACAAACCTACTATAAAACAAAAAAGGACTGCTTTTATAAAAATGATTGTTACTAAAACAATTTAGGCACTTTTTATGTTTCCAATATATACTAAAATGGAAACAAAAAGTGCCGAAAGTGCCGAAAAAGTGCCGATTCAAAATAATAAGAAAAAATATTTTTGTGAAACATGTGACTATAGTACGTGTCATTTGAGTCATTGGAAGAAACATATAGCCACAAAAAAACATGTTTCCAAACGTTTCCAAAATGTTTCCAAAATGGAAACACAAAAAGTGCCGAAAAGCACTATAAAGAAATATTGTTGCCCTAATTGTAATAAAGTTTACAAAAGTAGATCTGGATTGTATAAACATAGTCAAACGTGTGTGGAAATAGTAATACAAGAAGAGGAAGAAACTGAAAATCAAATTGTAACTACTGAAGACCAAACATTTATGACTACATGCATGCAAACAATGATGGCAATGATGAAAGAGATGCAAGCAGAGAAAGAGGAACGAATGAAGTTACAAGATCAGATATGTAAACAACAAGAACAAATGAGCGAATTAATTCCAAAAGTAGGAAATAACAATAACAACCGTATTAACATAAATGTATTTTTGAACGAGAATTGTAAAGATGCAATAAACATGTCTGAGTTTTTAGAGGGTATAAAAGTTCAGCTACAAGATCTTGAATATGTTAAAAATAATAGTTTGCAAGATGGAATAAGTCAAATATTTGTAAATGAACTAAAACAGTTAGATACTTGCAAGAGACCAATACACTGCACGGATGTTAAACGTGAAACACTTTATATAAAAGATGAAGGAGATTGGTCAAAAGATCAACATAGAGAAAAATTGCAACAGGGTTTCAGAGATGTAGCTCACCAATATAGAAAAGCAATATCAGAGTGGGAAGAAAAAAATCCTAACTGGAATACAAATGAAAAGCTAAGAGATGAGTATATTTCTTTAGTTCAGAAAACTTACAAAGATACATATGGTGCGTCCGAGAATAAGATAATAAAAAAAATTGCCAAAGAAACACAAATAGATACAAGTTCTTTAACAGTAGAAGATTAATCTAACGCTTGATGAATAGCGCGCCTACGATATTTTCTATAATCGTATTCCATTGCCCAACTTCCCAAGCCAACACAATAATCACAACAGAATGCATATTCTTGACCAAATAATACAGTATGCCATATTTCATTTCCTTTTTCAATTGGTCTTTCACAATACTCATTAGCACATAGTTCTAGATAACCATCATCATCATACCACTCATATAATAGTGTACGCATAACTATAGAGTAATTTATTTTGTGATTTATTCGTAGTATTTCTCTCAAACTATCATACATTTTCTCCCTATGTTCAGGTGCAAAGGTTATAACATGATGTTTTAGGTCAGAAGGCAGTTTATCCCAGAGTGACATTTTAATGTAGATTTTGTTTTTACTATTTATAATCAATAAAAACAAAAATAAAGTTTTCAATTTTTTGAAAAATGCTTACCAGCTTGAAAATCCACCAAATCCACCAATTTCATTGGCTGCCATAGGGCCATTGTCCATCATACCTATCATATTTTCTTGTCCTGGGCTTTGAGCATTTACCAATGGTGTAGGTGCTGATTGATACATTTGGTTAAAATCAGGGCTTTGTTGTGGTGGGATAACACCAGTAGGAAGTCCGGTCATACCAGGAGTAGATGGCAATAGGTTCATATTATCCATTCTATTATCAGCTTGACTTGGTTGATGTTGACCAGCTAAAGGTTGTGTAGTTTTGACATTACCACTTTTAACATGTACAGCATCCTCAGATTTTCCATGCCATAGTTCCATAACACGATCTAGAAGAATATTAATTTTAGCACCTAGTTTGGTTTGCATTGTAAACATTAGAATAACAAATGGCAATAGGAAAGAGAGAATATTTCCTTTAACATATTCACAATTACTGTAAGTTGGAATATATCTGATAGCTTTATCAGAGAAATAGATTGCTAAAACAATGAAAGCGATTTGTGCAATACATTCAGCGGCAATTTCAAAAGAGCCTTTAGAATCATCTTCTTCAGGAACAACAAGTTTAACTGCCTTAAGTATCAAAATTGCAGGAATGATGGCTAAAAGTACATATTGAACCATATTCATCATTTCACATTTACTATCTTCATCGGTATTAAATACATATTTGATAAATCCCATACTATCTTTTGTAGCATTATTAGTTACTTCTGTTGCACTATCCATATGTATTTTGAAAAGAAATTAAAATCAAATTATGTATAACAATAATATGTTACGAAACGTCTTGAAAAGACTAAAGATAGGTAGAAGTGGATTAATTAGAGATGAAAATCAGTATTTGTCATTAATTAGAGATATTTTGGAAGAAGGAGAAGAGATAAAAGGTAGAAATGGTACAACAAAAGCAATATTTGGGTCAGCAATGCATTTTGACTTAAGTGACAATAAAATCCCTATACTAACAACAAAAAAAGTAGCTTGGAAAACATGTCTAAAAGAGTTGTTATGGTTTATTAAAGGTTCAACTAGTAATAAAGAATTGCAAGAACAAAATGTGAAAATATGGAATGGTAATGCAACAAGAGAGTTTTTAGATAGTAGAGGTTTATCTAATCTTGAAGAGAATGATCTTGGACCTGTTTATGGTCATCAATGGCGGTTCTTCAATGCTGAATATGAGACATGTATGCATAATTATAATGGAAAAGGAGTAGATCAACTGCAAAATGTAATTGATTTACTTAAAAATCCAGAAACACGAAGTTCTAGAAGAATTATCATGTCTGCATGGAATCCATGTCAGCTAGATCAGATGGCATTGCCACCTTGTCATGTAATGTGTCAATTTAATGTTATAAATGACAAGTTATCTTGTAGTATGTATCAAAGAAGTGGTGATGTGGGATTAGGCGTACCATTCAATATAGCTTCATATAGTTTCTTAACTCACTTACTTGCTCATCATTGTGGATTAAAAGCCGATGAGTTTGTGTATTATTTGGGAAATTCACATATCTACGACGATCATTATGAACAATTGAAACATCAGATAGAATTAGAACCGCTAGAGGAACCAAGACTAGAAATTACGTGTGGAAAGAAAGATAAAATAGAAGATTACGTAATATCTGATTTTAAATTAATTAATTACAAAAGTCATCCTTCTATCAAGATGAAGATGCGAGCTTAGAGATAGGCATAATTAATTTAGACATCGCAGGTGTGTCTGGTCTTTTTTCCTTTTCAACAGTGTCCATATATTGTTTAATATATATAAGTTTAGTAGCGGTATCACCTCTTTCAATATATTCCACTTGTATTTTATCTTCTTCTCTAAAATCTTTACGCTGATAAAATGAAACTTTATCATATATTTCTGGTTCGTATACAATGAAAGCCATATATGATAAATTGCGTAAATAATTTAGATAATTAATCATATAATGATTATAAATGAGTGGAGCAGCAGGATTATCAGCCGCAAGAAGACGAAGAGCAGGAAGCTCAACGCCATCACAAAATCAAGTTGTTAGTAATACTAGTGAGAGAAAACAACAGCGTATATCAGTACAAAGTATTTTGGAGAATCATGAACTAAGACTAAGAGAAGTTGAACCACGACTACGAGAACTTATTGCTAATAATAATATTATCAGTGAATCTACAACAGAATCACAACTAGATCAAAGTGTAATAACTAAAAATACTACCGACATATTAGCTTTAAATGAAACTGTAAGTAGACTTAATGAGTCTATAAATGATATTCAAGCAACACTTCTAAGATTAACTAATAAAGTTGCTGAGCTAGTTTCCTCAGGAGTTCAATCAGCAGATATAACAGTTGAAGTAGCAAATAATAATGTTTCTGTAGATGAATCTGTAGGGAATGTTGCAGATGTACAAAATGAAGCAGGTGAAGGTGATAATACAGAAGTAGAAAGTGTATAATTTAAAATCAGTAAATTAAAAAATTGATATTATTTAAAAATACATAAATAATATTA
>MDSZ01005546.1_pt1 | contig 15086 bp, 20 predicted proteins | sample 811201 | NCBI WGS metagenome assembly MDSZ01 (sample SAMN05326647, study PRJNA326480) | marine metagenome | isolation source: seawater | place: Indian Ocean: North | collected 2010
AAATTAAAAGAAGTATATTCTAAATAGTCATATTTGATTATTTTTTATATAAATTTTTACTTACACAGAAAAGTTTAAAAGACCTTGGAAATTTGATATCTAAAAAATATTCTTCACTGCTAAAGTAGGAATACTTAATTGATGTTGATGCAAATAAAAAAATGCCCTCAATGTAAAAATACAATGTTAATTAATGCGCCCACTTGTTTGATTTGTGGACGACCAAACAGTTTTGCCTCCAAAGATTATATAAAAAGTAAATGGAATAGAAATAAAAGCAAATCAAAAAATAAATTTCATCTACTATTTAAATTGTTTTTAATGATTCTCGCCTTATTTCTAGCTATCAAATTGATATTCTTCTAGCTCGTTATTACTATTTACTCAAAAGCAAATTTATAATTTCTCTAGTATTAAATGATAATTTGTTGTTATCGATCAACTTAAGTGCGCTTAGCATATTATTTTTATATGGATCTTTGTAATATTTCCAATTGCTAAAAGCTTTCAAAAAGCGTGAGACAGTTATTGGATTTATTTTATCAAATTCGACTATTTTTTTAGCTACATAAAAATAACCCGAACCATCTGAATTATGAAAATATCTATTGTTATTTACAAATCCGTTAAGGATAGATCTAAATGTATTAGGTGATTTAGAATCAAATAATTTATGTTTAAAAAGTACATTTAAATTTTTAAGTGAGTTTTTACCTTCTAATGAAGCTGATTGATAAAACCAGTTATCTAAAACTATTTTGTTATTTTTCCATCTTTTAAAAAATACATCTAAAGCTTTTTCTCGCTCTTCACATTCGAACTTTTGAAAAACAGTCATTACTGACTTTGACAGGGACATATTTTCACTATATATGTATTTATATACCTCTTTTTTAATTTTTTTGTCATTTGTATATAAAAGTAATTTCCAAATAGTTTCGGCTAATTTTCTTTCCCCTTTACCTTGAGGCCAAGTTTTGGACAAATTTATTTCTATCTCTTTGAATCTATTGTAAAGAGAATATTTGAGCTTATTTGCAAACTTTTTATTTATCTCATCACATACTTTATAAATTTTTAAGGGATCAATGTTATCAAATTTAGTCTCTAATTCAGTAAAGGTAGGTATGTTTAATATCTCAGATAATATATTGAAGTTGATTCCCTCTCTTTCTTTTATAATTGAGTTAAACGTATCAATTAATTTATCTTCAATTGTATTTGCGTCTTGATTATATAATCTGCTAGATATTATGTGTAAATATATCTTTTGAATTGAATCATAGATAGAAAACATATCTTTTTCATTCTCTATTATGTAAAGTTGCTCGTTAAGTGTTAAGTCAGTTTCCCAGTTTACGGGTGCTGAGAAGTCTCTAAAGACTGATATAACAGGCTTTTTAAAAGATGTGTTTATATTTTTTATCTCTAATACCTCACTTTTGTCTTTTAGGATAAATAATAATTCTTTAGATTGATTCTTATCTGTGAAGATAGCTAGTTTAATTGGTATGATCAAAGGTAAATTATTTATTTTATTATTTTGGTTATGATTTTTTTGGCTAAAAGATATTTTTAGACATCTATTTTCTTTATCCCAATTTCTTTTGACATCTATCATTGGGGTTCCATTTTGAGAGTACCACCTCATAAATTGTTGAATATTTATTTTTCTGTTATTAATTAAAATTGAATCTATAAAGTTATCTATAGTTGCTGCTTTCCCATCATATTTATTAATAAACCATTGGAATCCTTTCTTAAATTCATTATCTTCAACAATTGTGAAAAGCATTCTTATGATTTCTGATCCCTTTTCATAGATTGTTGTTGTATAAAAGTTATCAATCTCAAGATATTTCTCTGGTTTGACTGGATGTGATGTCTTTCCAGCATCTTCTCTGAATTGATGAGTCCTTAAGAATTTGGAATCTTCAATCCTTTTTATAGAATAGTCATGCAAATCCGACGTGAATTGTTGATCCCTAAAGACTGTTAAACCCTCTTTTAATGAAAGTTGAAACCAATCTCTACAGGTAACTCTGTTACCTGTCCAATTATGAAAATACTCATGCGCTATTACTGCTTCTATCTTTTCAAGTTCATCATCAGTAGATGTCTCTGAATTTGATAAAATCAACTTTGAATTAAATATATTAAGACTCTTATTTTCCATGGCACCCATATTAAAATGCCTTATTGCAACAATATTGTAAGAAGAAAGATCATATTCTAGGTTGTATTTTTCTTCATCCCAATTCATTGCCCTTTTTAAAGAATTCATGGCGTGAGATACATATTTCTCATCTCCTCTTTCAACAAATAATTGAATATTTACTTTTTTATTGGATCTGGTTATGTAAAAATCATTTATACACTTCAAATTTCCCGCGACTAAAGCAAATAAATATGATGGCTTTGGAAATGGATCTTTCCAAATAACTTCATGCTTATTGAAATTAAGTCTCTTATTAGAAATTAAATCGCCATTCGAGAGTAAAACTGGATATTTAGATTTATCAGCTTCAATCCTTACTGTGTATTTACTCAAGACATCAGGCCTGTCTGGATGAAAACAAATTCTTCTAAAACCCTCTGCCTCGCATTGTGTCGTTATTATCTGATTACTCTCATACATACCCAAAAGAGATGTATTATCTCTTGGCTTGATTCTAGCTTTGATTATTAATGTATTTTTTTTACTATGAATATTTTTTATCTTAAGCTCACTTTCAGTTAGACAATAATTATCTTTCTCCAATAAAATAGAATTAAGGTATATGTTGTCAATATAAATATTTGTACCTTTTAGACTAATTGAGTCGGATTTTGTATCGTTTTTGATTAATTGATATTCTGATATAACAATAACTTCATCATCCAGGATAGAAAAGTCTAACTTTATTTCAGGTATAAAATATTTAGGTGGCTTATATTCACTAAGCTTTATGTATTTCATATTTTTATTCATTAGTAAATTATCTATGAAATTTCTTCGGTTTTGATTTGACATGCATACTCAACATATTTCCCAGAAGGAAGTAATTCATACAATTTTGGCTCTTTCTCATTTATTTTCCCCTCTTTATCGTATTCATACCTCCAATCCCATTTCTTATCTGAGAATGACAAGCTTTTTTTTATTGGAGAATATGGCAACATCAATTTCTTTTTATTCCAATCTAAAGTAACGAAAGCACCTATTTCTATACTAGAAAGATCTTTTATTATACTAAAATCTCCATTTATGTTATTTCTAATGACCAAGTTAACTGGATTATCATTACAAATATAAGAAGTACTTATTGCAGCAGAAATAAGGAAAGAAGTTAAAAAAGATAAGATTTTACTGTCCTCAATTACAATAATCATACTCAAAATTATAAGAAAACAATTTTCAATTTATATAGTTCCTTAGCTTTTTGGAAATAATTTAAAGTTTGAAATATTGTAATTGGATATAATTCCTCATCTGAAGAAAAAATAATTTATTGATTATATTTGGTGTTTTTTCATAAAGAAATATTATTTTTTTATAAGATGATTTTAAATCTATATTTCAACAGATTGCATGCTCTTTAATTGAATTAATTCACAATCCAATTTCATATCAAGCTCTCTTATTGAAATGAATCTATTTAACAAACCGCTAAACTTTGCATCCCCACCAGTTGTACTAGACAGGATATAATTTGGATTAAATTTTTTAATTAGCTCTGGAATTATGTCAGCACCTTTAATGAAGGATCCAAAAATTGGCAGATTCAAGTTAATAGTTGGAGATATAACAGCTTTTAGTTTCCTAGGCTCAATTTTTTTATCAAGAAAACCATGAGGTTCTATATATAAACTTTCATTATCTACTTCAATAATATAACCATTTTCTTTTTGAGGGACTGGAGCTCCTTCAGTTGCTTCTAATCGTATCCCTTGATTGATTAAATTTTCTCCAGGCTCAAGAATTTTAATAGATTTATAACCTAATTCTTTTATTTTGGTATATGCACTTTTAGAGCAAATAACATCAATATCCTTTGAAAACTTTTCTAAAGAAGGTAAGTGACAGTGGTCTGGTAAGCCTTGAGTTATCAAGATTAGATTTATATCTTCGGGAACTTTTATCTCTTTGCTCAGAGTACCTTTAAAAAACCATTCGCCTGGAGGGAAAACTAAAGAACCAGCTATCCAGGGATCTATGATTATTCTTTTATTAGGAAAATGGATAATCCATCCATTTGAACCCAAGTAGGTTGCTTTTATAGTCATTGGTTTTTAATGTACAAATCTAATATAAAAATAAAAATTAATTTTTGAGATTAATTCAAAAGCAGAAAAAGATTGATTTTAAATAAATTATTTTGTTTCAGAAAGTAATTGAAAGAGCATTCTTTTTTGATTAAATATCAATACCTGATTTTCATCTGTATTCAAGTAATCACAATCTTTTTTAACCAAATCAATTAAAATTAGAGCTAATCCTCCTGTCCCTGTAAAAATTATTGGCATGGTAATATTTTTAGCACCATGCATTTTCTGTATATCTTTAGCTTGGGAAATAATTTTTTTTGCTTTATCAAAACCAAATTTTTCAATTAATTCAGACCAAAGAAAATCTACCTGTTTACATTGCATGAAATTTATATCAAAGCACCTCACAAATTGATTGAATTTTTAAATAGTATTTTTTTGCTTATAGCTATCCATTACTAGCTGAAGCATATCTAGTACATCACCATCTGATAAATTTAAATCTTTTTTTAAATCATTGCAGGTTAAATTCATTTCTATTGCAGCTTCTGCAATATGATTAATTTTTTCATTGCCTTCACCAAGACATATAAAAGGGTTGAAATTTTCTATCATCTCTTGATGTTGATATTATTTATAAGTTCTAGCTAGAAATAAAGATTATTACTTAAAACATTAAAAAGATTATTGATTTATTAATAATTTCGTTATGAAAAGAAAATCTTAGAGTAGAGAAGTAGAGACTCCTTTAGAGATTAAAGCAAGCCTTCTAGCTCTTAAAAGAAACGGAAAGATTAATTTTGTCCTTTTTCTTGACTTGAAAATATCTGATAGAAACTTTAGCAAATTTCCCGACGGGTTATTTATTTGATTACAAATAAAATTAATAGCCTCAGCACCATGAAATATTTCGTCATCTTTTATTAGTATTGCACCTTTATCCAGATCAAATCCTTTCTCTAACAGGTCAAATATTAAATCAGGGTTTTTACGACCATCAATTACTTTTATTGAATTAATTTGACTCTTTAGCTCAATTAGTTCAGCGAAGTGATTACAAAAGGGGCATTCTCCATCATAAATAAAGTTAAGATTATGTTTCATTTACTTTCATGACTTTATTAAAATCATAAATTATTATTAAAAAAAACGTTATTTATTGTTTTAATCTAATAATTACTAAAAAATTTTACTTTTTTCATATTATAGAGCTAATTTCTAATGGAAAATTGTTGAAAATTTCTATTTCATTAATGAATTACGAAGAAATGTCTCAATATAGGTATATTTCTTATGAAAATTCTGTATGCTTACTCGAAGATAATAATGTTTTTTTTAAATTATGAACTTTTTAGCTTCTTTTGCATTAGGTGGTTTTAATCCATGGGCTGCTGGTTTCGGTATTGGCTCTTTAGTATTGTTTGCAGTAGTTGGATTAATTGCTGGTCCAAATTTACAGAATTTTGATTCTGAATCCAACAAATAAATAAATACTTGTAATTTATAAAAAGGCTCTAGTTACATAGGGTCTTTTTAAATACTATTCGTAGAATCTTTTTATCGTAATAGAATTTATTATGATAAAAAATTCATAATTAGCCCTTGCTTATTGATAAACTTACAAAAATTTCTTCTCTTAAAGTAACCATTGTTTTAATAGGCTTTTTTTCTATAAGCTAATTTATTAACGCATTAAGATAGGATTATATTCTGTTTTACTCATATCAGGGATTATAGTCTTCTTCGGCAATCTCTAATAAGAGATCTTATTTATTAAAGAAAAATAAAAAATTTTTAAAAATATTTGAATTATTACTAAAGTTTCATTAATGTTCTTGAGTAAATCATTTTTTTCTTTTTGATAACTTTAAAATGGAGTGCCTGGAACAAAATGTAAAACGATAAACCCAATAGCAGCTGCAAAAAATATAGAAATTACTATCGCTAACAAGCCTGTTGCCATTCCTCCTTCTTTGAATGCCATTTTTAATAAAATAGTTAGTTAAAAGTTCTTACTATTAACTTACTATCGGAATGTTTATTACTCAATAGGTAAATTAACCAAATTTATTGTAAATTGTGAGAAATAATAAAACTATAGATGATAAAGAAATAAAGATACCCGAAATTATAAGACTATTTGAATGCCAATTTTCCTCATGCTTTGATTGGGCTTTAATGCTTCGCTTTATGATTGGTTTTAAAAATGGTTTGCTCAATATTTTATTAATATTTTAATTATTTTATTGACTAATTTTTTTAAACAAGTTCTTGTGGTAATCGACCACGTTTTGACAACTAATAACTGGGGTGAACTCCATATGAATTCCAAATTGGGCTCTCCAAGGTGAAAAATGCTCAAATAACTCCTTATCGCTGAATGCCTTGCACAAACAGACCACCCTACCCTCTCCAGGAGCATGCACTCTAAAAAGCATTTCAAAATTATCTGTATTGTCTGCTTTTGCTATTTCGCCACTTTCCCATGCTTCCACAAAGGCCTTATAACCTTTAATTTGATTTTCAATGTCAGTAAATTCACAATCTACTAGGTATAGTTGCATTTTAAAGTCTCGTTATTTATATTTAATTATTAGTCATTTTTAATAAGATAGAAATACAAAGTTATTATTTGAACATCATTTATTATTTTATTCAATAAAAATAGTTCAAGTTTAATAATTCAAATTAGATATGAGGACAAAAACTCTAGAAACTTTCCAATATCTTTTTTATAGATACTATCAGTGAATCTCAATGAAAATAATTTGTTATCTATAAGTTCTTTATCTACCTCTTCAAAACTTTTATGATCATTTAACTCGAATTTAGACATAATTTATAATTAATCAGTTTCTTCAAATTTAGACAATTTTAATAAAAACGCCATTTTCTTAACATAAATATAATTGCTATGAATTATTACTCTGCATCTTGTTTATTTTGTTAATTAAATTTGCTCAACAAAAAAAGGAGGAAATTTATTAATGTTGCACCGAATGATATTAATGACCCTAAGATTGGTAGAATCCTGAACCATAATTGGGCCGTAGACATAGATGAATCTACTGGCAGCCATTTTTCTTTTGAAGTAAATCTGATTTGAAGCCAAAAGATTGAAAAAGGATAAAATATTCTCGCAAAGCTAATTAGCTGATCACTTGAAATAGTTTTCTTTGAGAATAAAACATATCCAGCAAAGAAATAAATTAACCAGAATATCAATCTGATTAGGATTTTTGTATTACTACTTCTGTTTCTCATTAATTTTTACCTTATATTACCCAATATTTTTTATCATTTTATATCTCTCAAAAATTGATTCTTTAATATTTATTTTTTCTTTACGTATAATTTTCCAGTTATGCATTAGAAGTAACTTATAACTTATTAGACTTGCCTCTGTAATAAGAGTACTTATTCCTTCAGCTTGAGCATCTTCTTCAATTCTTTTTAACAATTTTGTACCAACGCCAATTCTTTGTGATTCTCCAATGCAATACAGCAAAGCTAATTTATTTTTTGGAAACCTAATGGCAAAGGCAATGTATTTATTCATATCTTCTATAATCCAACCTTTACCATCTACCAATATTTGGTCAAAATTTTTATTATCCCAAGCTTGGCTAGACCAAGCAATTTTTTGAGTATGAGTATAAATATTCTCATCAATAGAATTTATTGAGTTAAAGTAAATTTTTTTTAGATCTATTTGATCATTAGGGGTAGTTTGTCTTAGATTCATAAATTATTGAAAATTTTATGCCTGATAGAAATATAGTTGCAATAGGTGGTGGTGGATTTGGAAGATCATTAGGAAGTTTAAAAATAGAAAAATATATTGTTTCACTAGTTAAAAAAGAAAAGCCAAATATTTGCTTTATTCCAACAGCTTCTGGTGATAATGAAACCTATAAACTTAACTTCTATAGAGCATTCTCAAAATTAAATTGTTCTGCTTCTCATTTAGATTTCTTTACAAGAACTGAGGATCTTAATGAGAAAATTATGATGCAAGACATTGTATATGTTGGAGGAGGTAATACCAAAAGTATGCTAGCGGTATGGAAGGATTGGAATTTAGATAAGATTTTAGATATAGCATATAAAAAAGGAATTATTATGAGCGGAGTAAGTGCTGGGGCAATATGCTGGTTTGATAAAGGAATAACGGATTCTTACCTTAAAAAACTAGAAATACTTGATTGTCTAGGATTTATCAAAGGGAATGCTTGCCCTCATTTTGATGAAGAGAGTGATAGAGAGCCATTCGTAAGAAATATAATTAAAAATAAGATAATTAACTCATGCATATGCATTGAGGGGCATAATGCCTTTCATATTAAAAATGAATCAAATATTAAATCTGTAAATTTCGGTAATGATAAAAAATGTTATGAGCTTTATAGTAAAGGCAATAGAATATTAAAAAAGGTTTTATAAGTTTATTAAATTATAGCTTTTTAAGAATTACTAAGTTATAAATCAACTATAAAAAACTAGAAAAATTGGAAAAAAAATCTAACAAACGAGAACAATGGAATAGCAGGCTCGGATTTATCCTCGCAGCTACAGGAAGTGCTGTAGGCTTAGGGAATTTATGGGGCTTTGCATATAGGTCTTCTCAAGGTGGAGGAGCCGCATTCTTGATCTTATATCTCCTTGTGGTTCTATTCGTATGTTTGCCTGTATTCGTAGCAGAATTAGCCCTTGGTAAAAATAGCACCTCTAGTGCTTTGCTTGCACCAACAAAGCTTGCTGGGAAGAATTGGACCCCTCTTGGGATCCTTTTTTTTATTGCTCCAATTGGTATAGCCTCTTATTATTCAGTAATAATGGGTTGGACAGCAGATACACTATTTCATTCTTTATTTTTGGGATTACCTCAAAACTTAACAGAGGCAGAACAATTCTTTGGTTCTATTAGTAGCGGAAGTAGTGTCTTGATTGGCCATCTCTTAAGTTTATTTTTAACTGCAATAATTGTCTCATCTGGCATTAGAGAGGGTATTGAGAAAGTTACCAAATTCTTTATGCCTGTTTTATTGTTGCTAATCATTGTTCTAGCTATTTGGGCAGCTACCCTTTCTGGTGCTTGGGAGGGATATAAAACTTTTATATTTAAATTGGATTTAAGTGAATTAAAAAACCCTGCGACAATTCGTAATGCATTCACACAGGCCTTCTTTTCGCTTAGCTTAGGTATTGGAATAATGGTTACTTATGCCTCCTATTTGAAGAAAAAGAGTAATTTACCTAAATTAAGTGTAGGTGTGGCTTCATTAGATACTCTTGTCGGCCTTTTAGCAGGATTTATTACGTTTCCGATAGTTTTTACTTTTGGATTGGGTGATGCAATATCTGAATCAACTGTAGGTGCTTTATTTATCTCAATACCTACGGCTTTAGGCTCTTTTGGCTTAACAGGAAGAATCATTGCAGTTTTGTTCTTCGCACTTGCTTATATAGCTGCAATAACTTCTTCAGTATCACTTTTAGAGGTACCTGTTTCCTCTCTTATGGATAAATATGGTTTTAAAAGAGGAAATTTAGTTTGGTTATTGTCATTATTCTTATTTTTAGCTGGTATCCCCTCAGCGATTAATTTAAATGTTCTAGGCAGGGTTGACTCAATCTTTGGAGGTGTATTGTTGATTTTCGGTGGTTTTTTAGTCTCATTCTTTATGGGATGGGTTGTTCCAAATAAATTTGAGGAAGAGATGAAAATATCAAATGTTGGTATTAAGACTAAAAGATATTTAAAATTTATGCTTAAGTGGATATCCCCTCCAGTTATTGCATTTGGATTAATAATTAGTATCTATGACCTTCTTCAAAGTTGGACAAGTAGTTAATTTATACTATTTAAATACAAAATAACTAGGAAAACTATATTTCATCATTCTTTGCTATTGATGTAAATTCAACTCCTTTATATTTTATAAATGAAGTTGTCCATATTTCTTTAGATAAGTTCCCTAAATATTGTAGGAATTGATTTGTATCTCCATCTCTTATCCATTCTGATTTAACGAAAGGTAATTCTTTTTGCATCCTTTTAGGATGCATATGTACCAGTATAAGACCTTTCTCGTTTGATAACCTTTTTATTGCTCCTTCATCACTTCTTTCTATTAATCTTAATAAAAGATTTAAAATGACATCTTCAGCTTGTTTTTTGAAACTTTCTTTGTCTTTGATATCTCCTTTAATTTCTTTCCCTCCTAGGGGCATAGCTCTTTCGTTATTCTGTTCTATAAGAGCTATTGCGATTAAATAATCCTGACTAGCCATATAATAAGTTAATTATTGATCGTTAAACATTCTAACCTTTCATGTTCAAGTAATAAAAGTATAAAAGATTTTCAATAAATTAATGAATTTTTATTTATCTTTTATCAGTATTCTTTTGATTCTTTTTCCCAAGCCCTCTTATAATTAAACTAATTCAAAAAATATTGTTTAATCTTTACAAAAATGAAAAATACATTTTTTTTATTAATAGGAATTGTTTTGGGGAGCTGTATTTCATGGCCAGGTGTTATCTTGTTAGAAAATTGGAAATGTTTTTTTAATATTGTACAAAGATCATCAGAAGAAAAGATTTCAATGAAGGCAGCTTTGGCTGTATCACCTAATTTTCTTTTGAAAGGAGAGAAACAAAATACACTATCTAAACTAAGAGTAGTTGGTGATGCTTGTTTTAGATAGTTTGATTTATTTAAATAGATAAATTAGTTAAAATAAATTTTTATAAATTTATGCACTTTGATCCTAGAGTTGAAATTTCTTTTAAGAATATTGATCAGCTAAGGGAAAAAGTAGATTTTTGTATAGATAGAAAGATTGATAAAATAAATATTCCTTGCAAGGGTCATATAAAAAAGAATTTTTTACTTGAAGTTGTTAAATATCTAGGTGAAAATTATAAGAATTTAAATATAGTTTACCACTACAGTTTATTTCATCAATTTACAAAAAATAAGATTATCTCATTTGAGTTTTTCAATGAATTTATTGAATTAATAAACAAATATGGGAATAATGAAATTTTACTAGTATCTGGAACAAAAAAAAGAAAAGATTTTGATGTTCTTAGTTTTTTAGAAATTCTTAAAAAAGAGAAATATAATAAATCCTGTATTGGTGTAGCTTTTAATCCCTATTTTCCATCAAGTGATTTACTTAAATTGGAACAAAAGAGATTATTAAATAAAATAAATACTGGACTAATTAGTTCAATATGGCTTCAGAATGGATCAAATCTTGTTGCTTTAGCTAGTGGTTATGACTTTATAACTAAAAACCTTTCAATAGACAAATCTGCAGACGATAATAATATAAAAATATATGGTAGTGTATTTATTCCATCTAAACAATTTTTAAATCAATTTAGATTTAGGCCTTGGAATGGAGTCTTTTTGTCAGATTCTTTTTTAAACTCTCTAGAATATGCCAATAAAGTCACAAAAAATATTCTTATTTTTTATAACTCTAATGAAATTATTCCCGTAATTGAAAATGATTTTACCTCAGAAAAAAAATATCAGAATTTTATCAATCTTATAGATACAAGAGAAATTTAAATGCCTTTTCAATATCAATTAATAATTATTGGAGGTGGTATATCTGCTTGTACTTTTGTATCTGAAACTATAAAGAATGGATTCAATGCGAGAATTGCCATTATTGAAAATGGTAGGGGATTAGGAGGACGATCAAGTACAAGGATCAGTAATTTAAATAATGAATCAGTAATTGATCATGGAGCTCCACATTTCAATCTTACTAACAATACATGTGACTCATTGCTAAATGAATTTATTAATGATTTATTATTCAAAAATTTAATAAAGAAAGATGATTCTTATATTCTAAAGATTAATGAAAATCTACAATCAATTTCTAGATATAAAAATGAATTTTATGAAGGAAATATTTTTAAATCAAATGGATCAATGTCTAATTTATCAAAGTCGATTTTGAATTTACATAATAGAAATAATCAAATAGATTTTTATTTTAATAAAACAATAACCGAATTTAAATTCAATAAAGGGAAATGGATACTCTCAACAAACAATAATGAAAAGTTTGAATGCAATTTCCTTGTATCATCATCAAATTTAATTGCTCATCCAAGATCTATTAAAATTCTACAAAAAAAGCAAGTACCACTAAGGTCAGCAATATCACCTAATAAAAGTCAAATTATTGATGAAATAATAAGCTTATTAGAAAACCAGAAATTTTGTAAAAGAACAAACATTCTATTTTTTTTAAGAGATAAAAGAATTTTAAAAGAAAATTATTTAGATAGAAATTTACATATTTTATTTAATCAAAGAGCACAAAAAGAGATTGGTTTTGAAAGAGTAATTTTTCAGAAACAAATTAAAAATTTTCATAATATAGTTTTTCATTCGCAAGATAATAAATTAATTAATAAATTCATTTCCAGAAATGATCAGAAAGGATATATACATTATTGTCTTAATTGTTTAGAGAAAATTCTCAAGATACATAATTTAAGTGATAATCAAGTAATAGCAGAGGATTTTTCTTTAATGTTTTGGAGAGCTTCTCAACCAAATGAACAAGGAATTCCAGATAGACTGCAGATATGTAAAGAATTTAATATTGCTTTTTGTGGAGATTGGTTTAATTTTGAAGGCTTTGGAAGAGTTGAAGGAGCAATTATAAGTGCTCTTAAATTATCAAAGAAATTAAATGAACTAGGATTTTAATTTATCTAAGATCTTTTGAATATCTGGTTCTTTGGTAAACACAATCTCTTCGTATCTTTTATTTAAATTAATTTCTTTCTCTTTTTGCTTATATACAAAATAACCATTATGAAAATCATTTATAGATTTTTCTTTATTTTTCCCCCTCTCTTTCTGATCTCTAGCCATTATCCTTTTTAAACATATCTCTTTTTTTAAGTTTAGTTTTATCAATAAGCAATTTAATAGGTTAGATTCTTTTAAAATTTCTTGAGAAAATATACCTTCTATCAATAAATATTTTAGATCAGAAATTTTATTATTAAATTTCAGTCTTTTTTTCGTGATAAAGTCATATCTATAAAGATGAGAAACTTCCTTTTTTTCTATGATTCTATTTAAATCATTAAAAAACAAAACTTTATCTAAGCTTATAATTTTGTCGAAATATGATTTTATAAATAAAGAAAGTAACAAGCTTCTATATCCTATTTTATAATAATTATCTGTCCGCAGAACAATCGAATTGTATAAAAGTTCTGACAGCTTATTTGATAATGTAGTTTTTCCACTTCCCGACGCTCCTGTAATAAAAATTATTTTCATATTAAATAAAATTTCCTAATAAAAAATTTAGAGATTTTAAGCTGATTGTGTATTCCTCAACACAATAAGTAATCATAATGAACATAATAATGTCATTATAGTTTCTTAGTCTTGATGAGTAATCCTTTTTATTTGGATTGGACTAAAGGTTGGCAATTTACCCTTTTTTTGCAAGGAGGAATGCCATTAGTTGAGGGAAAGGGTTATGGCATTATTGTCCAGACAAAAATATTTAAAGGAGAATCTCCTAAAGAAACTGCTGATAGATTAATCCTTAAAGAGGAAATAAGGCGAAAGTCTATTTACAATTCTTGGAAGAGATCAGTTTACCTATCATAAGATAAATTTCATTTTTTATTGATTATTAACTTGCATCATATTTAATTTTGTGTCTTTATATAAATGTAAATATATATTCATTTATTTCCTATTGAATAATTAATTATTTTTTTACAAATAATTTTTATTTTAATATAATAAAAAAGGAAATTTATGAACTATTAATTACTTAATTGAATAAATGCTTTCAAAAATCTTCAATAAATTAAAGTCAATTCTTAATAAGAATTCATCTGCTGAAATTAACAAGGCAAAAAAAGTTGTTAAGTCTACTAAGGCAAAAAAATCATCTAAATCAACCAAAACTTCAAAAACTAAAAAACAAGACAAAAAAGGCATCATTGATAGTTTTACTAAATTGCCTGGTATTGGAGCTAAAAGTGCTAAAGCATTTTATGAGGCTGGTTTCAAATCCCCTCAAGATATACTATCTGCTAATGATGAACAACTATTAGCTATCCCAGGAGTTGGTGTTAACTTAATTAAAAAATTAAGAAATTTGAAGACATAATTTTTTGTTTTATGATTTTTTTAACTAATAATTAAGAGTAATATAAATTCAATAGAATTTATTTACCTTATTTATTCAAATTATCTATAAATTTTTTACTCTTGTTAATGCTTATAAAACTAATCTAATCTGATTGAATATTTTTTATTCTAAAGTATATCTATCTTCTTCTTGCTTTTCTTCTTTGTTGAAGTTTCCTTTTATACTTTTCTACAGGGGTTTCATGATGCCTTAACCTCTTTAAATCAGCAAATATTCCAGCTTTTGATACCTGTCTTTTAAATCTCCTAAGGGCTGATTCTATCCCTTCATTTTCTCCAACAGTAACTTGTGTCAAAATTTTCTTATATTAAAATTTTATTATACCATCCCATATTAAATATTTAATCCTTTTTTACTGTTGCCGCTATTTTCTCTCCAATTTAATAATTATCAAATTAATCTCTTTAATGTCATTAAAATTCCCACATACAACTTTTTAACTCTTTTGATTAGTTATTTAATCTACGGATTTTTTGAGTAATTTAAAATTTCCTAGAATTAACTAATCAAATAATTTAAAAATTTATTTAAGCTATTTATGGTTCATTCGAAATAGCCATAATCATTTTTAAGATACAATTTTGGAGTAAATCCTTCTCTTTTTCTTGTAAATT
>MDSZ01179571.1_pt1 | contig 15085 bp, 10 predicted proteins | sample 811201 | NCBI WGS metagenome assembly MDSZ01 (sample SAMN05326647, study PRJNA326480) | marine metagenome | isolation source: seawater | place: Indian Ocean: North | collected 2010
CAGAAGAGACTAACACACTATCCATCTCGATTCCTAGTCAAGATGGTATGGAGCGAGAATGCTCTTGTAGATAAGGTCAAAGAAACTGTCATCAGTGAGTTAGTCGCTGACAAGTTTGAGTCTTTGATGGACCTCTATGAGGATGAAGAAGAAGACGAACCAATAGAAGCAACACCACCAAGTAAGGATGACCCGGAATTTAATCCTTACAAGAAGGAGTGATACCATGGCTGACCCATTAGAAGATGCGATGAGAAAGAACAAGGAAAGGGAACAGTCTAGTGAGAACCACGACGTTGTAGAGGTATATCCACCCGGACTACTTAGTGATTTGAAGTCACTCAAAGGTGAGATAGACATTCAATTCGCTAAATTGATGAGAGACCCTTATGAGCACGCTCCCGAAGTCGTTGATGACTTCAAGAGTACAATGATTAGGCTATATGCTCTAATGATAGAGAATGATATCCCTATACAAGACCCTAATAGAAAGAAGACCCTAGATGAGTTAATCACAGAAGGACTTGCTGAGTTAGGTGGACTACTAGGTGCTAAGGGTGCAATGGCCGCCCTAAAGACCAAGAAGAATTTCCGTGACAGATTTGCGGAGTTGCGTAAGCAAGAGGACTTTGAAATCTATCAAGACCCGGAAACAGGAGACTACTACTTTATTGACCCCGAAACAGAAGAAGAGGTTGATTGTGATGAGTTTGGAAACCCAATATGGGAGGAATAAGAATGGTATTTAACTACGAAGATGAAGAAGACGATTATGGATATGAAGATGACAGCCCCACAAGTAGGGGTGACCCATTATGGGAGAATCTGAGCAATTCCGATAAAGGAAACTTGATGAACAACGTGTTCAACAATGATGATTGGTATGAAGAAGGTACACCATATCATGAGGGCGGCGATGCAACCCCAATGTTCTCAATGCTCTCGGAGAGAGTATCTGCACCAGTAAAGACACTGAAAAAGTACTACCGAGCATGGTTGAAGAAGGGGCATAGGGATGCATACGAGAGATACATCTCATCTATGAGTAGGGGAGTAGGCAGTGAATCATCAAGCACTAACTACCAGTCAAGACCATCAACCACTTCCTACGGTCAACAACCCTACGGTCAACAATCCACATCTGTGAATACCCCAGCAATGTCACAACCACCTTCGATGGGTGGTCTACCAACTATGGAACCACCACCACAAGACGGTGGAAATGAAATGTGGGCAATGATGTCCTTCCTTACCCAGCAACAGTATATGCAAATGCAACAACAACAGTTTCAGATGCAGATGATGATGGACCAAAGGCGTCTCGACCAACAGAAGGAAAGTGACACCAGAAGAGAAGTCATGGCCCGTGACCAACAATTCATGGACCGACAAATGACTTTCATGCGAGACATATCGAAGAAGGCCGGAGATGACGGGTTCTTTGATTCCGAGATGAAGGGTATATTCAAGGAGAGAATGGTTGACAACATGTTTGGTGACAAGGATGATTCATGGAGAGACACGGTCAAGGACGTTCTCGGAAGTGACACCCTAAAGACAGCCGTAACTGGTCTAGGTTCCGCATTGGGTACCAAGACCCAAGTACCTGCTGGGTATGACAATCCTAACTACAACCCATATGCACAGACACCAGCACCCACGCAACAACCAATGGTCGCACCCCCACCAGTAGGTGAATACACACCCATGGAAACTGAGACAGTAGTCGCACCCACAGACGGTGTGTTCTTCACGGAAAACGAAACCGCAGTTGAAGAGGTTCCGCAACCGGTTCCACAGCCACCTGCACCGGAAATCCAACAGTTTAGTGAGGATGAGTACAAGAATATCCTATTCTCGGCATTCACACAGGCTATGGGTCCAGCGGCAGAAGACGAAAAGGTAGTCCAAGCACTACAACAGCAAGTCGAAGTCGCAGTGCAGACTACATTGATTGAGATGCCAGAAGCACTACCACAAATGAAACTACAAGCCATGAATGAGAAACTAATGGTAATAAGAAATCTACGTGACATTGGTATGGGACTAATGGAGTTGAGAGAGAAGACTCCACCCGGTAGTGAGCCATCCGGTATCTTGCTCGCCGCCATAGTCGGTGAATTGAGAAAGAATCCTGAATTCTACGGCATATTCGCAACCAATACCTACGATGAGTTAATGGCGAAGATAGAACCGTTCAAGGAGACAGGTGCAGTTTCACAAGATTACACCTATCTACTTCAACCAGAAGTGCAGGAGATATGTCGAGCAATGCTCAACAGTGTGGCCTCAGATGCGGCGGCCAATGGATTCCCGAATACCAATCCGAACCTAGGTTGAGGTCTTCCTATGATGTTGGATGATGAATACTTCCCCGATGTGTCGGACGAATACTCGTCATCCAAGATGCAGATACCTGTATGGGGATTCCTAGCGATATTCTTCTTACCCGCTATCATAGTTACTACTTATCTCTACCAATCTAACTATGAGACACTAGACAATACCGCAGTGGCGATTATAGGCTTGGCAGTGATGAATGGTTCGATTAACTCAGTAATAGCATGGTTAACAATCAGATTGGACGGACACTCTAACGATGCATTAGAACATCTTGACACGATTATCGGGGCTATGGATGAATTCGATGACACTATTTCAGATGGTATGCAGAACGTCAATAGTTTTACTCAAGACCTCAACGAGGCTAAGGACATATTCTCCAAGATTGGAGTTGACCTAACGGGCTTGGACTTAGAGCCGGTCGCAGACGTAGTAGATAAATTGAAGGACAACAAAGATGACTTGGGAGATATACTAGATAGTATGAAAGAAGCAGATTTCGCATCTTATATCGACCAAATCAAGGGTATTGATTGGTCATCCTTACTAGCCTCGATAGAAGAGGTAATGACTTTCATAGAGGCCAAGAATCGAAATGCATCCCCTTCTACCTTTGTCACGCCAACATTGCCCGACCTGTTCGATGAAGATGACGACGAGGATTTCTTCAACACACCGACACCATCACTAACACTAACACCCCCACCAAAGAAGGGACTCAATCTCTCACCACCGAGAAGAAAGGAATAATTACAATTCATCCAGTTGTGAGAATCTCAACTTTGTGAATGGGGATTCCCCCTGTGCACACTCTATCTTCTCAGCAGAAATCTTGACAACTTGGTTGTCATCGAGATACACGATACCAGAACAGGCATCCTTCACTAACTTGATTAGATTGTCCAAGTCGGGCTTTTTGATTCTCCATTTTCTCGGTACTGGTGAGCGCTTTCGGTATTGTGATGTTGGCAATTTGATTCCGAATTGTATCTGCATATGGATTGGCCCCTCCAACGGTTCCGTTTCTTCTTCTTGCATCTTATTTGCGACGAAGAATTTTACCGATTGCTTGCCTTCCCTACTTTTCTTTGGGTCGTACGCCTTTACAAATCCACCACGATTACTGAATTTGGGTCTACCCTGCGCCACCGGTTCCCCGGGAATGGTAATCTCAAACGTACGCTTCACGGCTCAAACTAGGTTCGCCATAATTTGAAGTTTGTGAAAGTGGTTATATCCATCCACAGTCTCGGACTATTGTGACACGGGCGGTACGCAGACCCATGGCTCCCCTCGGAAGCATGGCCGAAGGTCAGGTTTTCCATGTTAAATTCAAGGAGAGCACGTCCGTACACAAGCGCTTTGAGAAGATAGTGGAATTGATAGTCGATTGTATCGAAGATGGAATGCGCGACCAATACGTACGACAGAAAGCACTCAGTATCATTCGTAGTCGCAACATTGCAGGACACGACGAAATTGGTGAGATACGAGCGATAACGTCATGGGTGAAGAACAACCTACGCTACGTAAAGGAGCCCATCGGTGTGGAAATTTTCCATACGGCTCGTCGGATGATTAAGGACATAGAGGGTGGAAAGGGAAGCGGTGATTGTGACGACTTTGTGATATTGTGGGGTTCACTATTGGGTTCAATTGGATATCCGGTCGGGGCATTGATAGTCGATTCTTCCGGTGATGGGACCTACAATCACGTCATGGGGGTGACGAAGACCTTCACTAAAACCAAGGAATTCGGAAGAGATTGGATACCCGTCGAATTGATTTACCCAGACTTTGAGTTGGGAGATAGCGTACCAGTGAGCAAGGTATACCCACTAATGGCTGACGCTAGACATATCAAGGCACCACTTTCTAAGAATACGATAAGTGGTATAGGAAACATTGTTCGGAACGTTGGGAAGAACCCTCCCCCAATAGCAAAGAATATTCAATCATTAGGTGCACTCGGCTCAAGTCCGAACCGAGATGGTAGGCATATACCGAGAGGAAAAAGTGCTCTCAATCTACTTCAAAATCCCAAATATGAGAACATGGGTGCCATTAATTGGAGCACTTCGGAGACTTGGGGAGTCCTTATATCCGGCAGCGTGGTCGGCGTAATGTCAGTGTTGTTATTCAACCGGTACTACAAATAATCAAAACACCAGCAAAGAGGAAGAATTTATGCCAAGTATGAACACAGGAATGCAAAGAAGAATCGGGATGCTCCCAAAGACGGAAGACCTCCTAAATTACCAAGGACACATCTTCGGAAATACACATCGTGGTTTCGGAGCAAGAACGCCAACCCCCACACAAGATGGATTCTGGGGAATCGGAGGACTTGCATCTGCACATGGTGATGGCATGTCAAACGCATGGTATGGAAATGATTCACTCGCCCAAGGCCCACTACCAGCCGCAGGCGTTTATGGAATAGGTGCCGCAGATGCGGCCGAGATGGACGCTGGGACACTGGAGGCCACTCGTATGGCAGGCAACAAACCCGCTAACTGGGAAGTCCACGGACTATTCGGACTAGGTGAAGTCAGCGATGCTCTAGTCAAGCACCAGACCCTTGCGGCAATGCTCGGTCTCGGCATGGTCATGTTTATGATGCGCTGAGAGTGATATGGTGACAATAAGCAATAGAACAAGTTGGATTCTAACTGGCGCATTTGGCGCTATATTCGTCTTGTCTATTATTGGGAGGCTAGAGTAGATGGCGAAGCGAAAACTACCCAGACCACTTCTAATCGGTACTGTTGGATTGGGTGCACTTTACCTTATGACACGCAATGCATCGGCACAACCAATTCCAACCCCATCTCCGTATGAATCGCTTTCACCCTCACAGACTTCTAGTTTCAATGCCCATCTGTACGCTGATGTGAATAATCTTCAACTATCAGAAGCCGCGTTCAGTAGAATGATGGAGGATATCGCTGAAATAGATGGGCGCAGGGTAATGACATGGCAAACTAATTTCTTGAATCCACAGGTGATTGCACAAGAGATAAACCTAGCAAAAGCAAGGATAGTGAAGGGCAATCTTGAGAGTGCATTGGACTCTTCTGTCAACATGTCAGCCTCACACCGACTTGTCCTACAAAATTGGCTAACCGTGATTAATGCACTGATAGTTGAGTTGGAGGGTACTGCCAGCGCGACCTCCAACGTCAATGGATTGGGTTCCCTATTTGCTAGTCGTGCTACAAGAAGGCACATACAGGGTATTAGTGGGATGAAGAGTTGGTCCAAGAGCAGTGCCCTACAAATGCAAGAAGCACGTCGCAACTCATCAACTCGGAATGGGACTCTTGCAAGAATGAGAAGAGGAATGGATATTAATCTCTATCAACCGCTAGATACCCATGAAGTAGAGTATTCTCCACATGAGACATACAGTAGCGAGGACATAGGAAGTGCATTCGTGCATACTAGAAATTCTATGAAGAGGCTACTGTGATACTATGACACTACAACGACGCTTTGGTCAATTGGGTGAGAGTACTGGTTTAGGAATGAGCCTCGATTCTTTGGTCGCAAATAAGAGAGCACAGAAGCAGTCGAGTCAGACTACCTCATCAACATCAACCAGTAATGCTATGGTTGAGAACGCAAAGCGCGTACAACAGACAGTAAACCCACCAAAGTATTTGACATATGAGGGGTACACAATTTCGACGGTAATCCAGTGGGCTGGAATGAATGTGACACCACCTTGGGAAACGACCGTGAGACTGTCATCAGCGGGTTCTGTCTTAGCAACCTTCTCCGACACTAATTGGGTCCAAAGTCAGAACAAAGGGAAAAACTGGGTAGATGAGCAAATCGCACTAGCCGAGGCCAACACCGCTCCCCCCGCAACACCAACTAAACTGACAACCTATACATTACCAGAAGAAGTAGCCGGTGCATATATCAAAAAGGACAATGAATTGATGGATGGACAGGGAATCCTAAGTAAGTCGGAAGTAATATCAATATTGAAGTCTGACTTTGGAATGACTTCAACCAGCGCTGATGCCTACCTGTCCAGTGCAGTAGTTAGCGCATTTGCCAACCAACAAATGCACTACAAGACAGCCGCCAACAAGTTATCATACGACTTTGGATATTCAGGGAACGACATTACAGATGTACTGGAAAGTGAGTTAGAAACGATAGACAAGGCATACAATTACCAGAATTGGCTCGACAAAGTACAATTTGAGAATATCTCCCTTCCATTGAAATTATCAGCACCCACTAAGGCCGGAGAGAAGATACCAAAGACCAACTTTGAGTATTGGGATGGGGACTTGACCAACCATGATTGGGTCCTTCACGGACACAACAACGTTACCGAGACTTTCACCCATGGGCCGAATAATGAGATATTCCCCAAGATAATGGTTGATTCGATGGGCTGTTATGCGATGTGCATGGCACATTACCGTGCCGAATACAACCCATCGGGAGAATTCTTCGGGTGGGTACCACTGAGGAAGAATGAGACCATCGCCGCAGGTACACCGATGGCATCCGTTATGCAATTCTTCGTCAAACCCGTGAGAGTGACTTTACCATACTTCCATATTGAGGACTCATTCTATCTGAATGGTGAAAGGCATCCAGAATGGTCAAAGGCAGTAGGTATGAAACTAGACCCAAAGGACTTCTTCTTCTTGGAACCAGAGTTGGCACGGGAAAACAAAATACCAGTCTTGAAGGACGAGGGGTTCTTCAAGTCAGGCCATCTAGTGAAAGGTGGGTACTTCAACGTCAACGATGACCTGACCGGAGAGGCACAAATGCCTACACTCGGGAGAGGACCATCAATAAACGGATATCCTAGACTAGAAGCGGTTGATGGTTACTACGGGACTGGGGCGTTCTACGGGTTCGATGATATCGGATTCTCTTTGAAGAGTTTGGAGAAAAAGGCAAAAGCCGTAGGAAAGGGAGCAAAATCCGTAGGAAAGTCAGCAGTAAGCGCAACTTCTAGTGCCGCTTCATCTGCTAGTAGGGCGGCAACATCAGCCGCGAATTCTGCGGCGGCATGGACCGCAGAAACAGTTGACACAGTACAGGACATTACACTTGACGATGTTACCACTACCACTGTTAATGTGGCTACAACTGTCGCTGAGACCGCAATAGACGCTACCACACAGGTCGTAGATTGGGTTGCCAATCCTATCCCTGCATGGATATCTAAAGATGATAGAGTAGCAATGGAGGACTCAAAGGGAGCCAAGTCGGCTCTACGCAAAATGCCCGCAATGCCCACATTCGACCGTGATTTCGATTCTGGAAAGAAGAGTTTCTTCGGAATGAACCAACAACAGGATAAGAACACGTACGCATGCTCATTAGAATGGTACACAGGAACCGGTTGGTCACCCTATCAACCTCACCCCACAGACATACCTGCGGCAGACATAGCAGGAAAAACAATGGTGATTTATCGATTCCCAAGACAGTTAGACCCAGTCGATGACAAACACGAATTAGCGGCAATAGCCAAAGCAGGTGGACCAGATTGGAGCATACCCCGTACTAAGCATTGTTACCCGTACCCGCGTGAGGCTAAAGGTGGGTACGCACTAATCGGTCGACTTCAACCCGGTTTGTCTACTAGTGACAGTTATAGTGCGGCGAAGTACGAGGTCAATATCCCCAGTGAGAATAAAATATATGGAGGTAGAAGGAAGATTAATCTCATTCCCATGGTCAGCCCTAGAAGTCATCCCAAGGCAGGATATAGGACTAATATTCTTGCTAATGACGGTGCACTGGAGAGAATAGCAGAATGGATTCCCGGCGACCTTTCCAAGTTAGAGATAAAGCGAGCGGCAGGTCGCTTCTGCTTTGACAGTGAGTATGCCGGGTTGGAAGTTTCTGTCACAGACCCGACGAAGTATGCATACTTCAATAACCCAGAAATCAACTCTACCTACTTCGTTCGTAATGACTTGAAGCCGGGAAGTACGTTCTTCGTAATAGGCCAAGGACTAACATCATACGATAGCCTAGATACACAAGTAAGAAGTGGAGAAGTAATAGCATCAGAAAGAATAACCCTATCACTAGGAGGAAAGAAGAAGATAGAGGACCTCCACAACATGAACCCACCACTACGTTCCCATCAACACACACCTAGGAGCGAAACAGATGGTTCAATGGCTGGTTTAGAGAAGGCAGACTATCTGATACCTAGCGCTGTCATGACTACTATCGATTTGGCAAGTGGACAGAACGTTCCCGGTTCCTTGACCGTGAAAGATACGTTCAAGAGAATAACCGGTAAGGAATTCGACATTGGAATCTTCCAAGAATTGAATATTCCCGGTGGCAATCAGAACAAAGAAAACAAAGCGTTCTACGATGTGAATTATGAGGGACAGACTTTCTCGTTCCCATATTCGATTGCAGGCTTCACCATCCCGTCTTATTGGAAGGGACCGACTCTACAATACGACCCTGACGGTAACGTTATCACCACCAAGGAAGGTTCCGTTAAACCCGGAGACAAGGTGAATTTCAACTTCTATCCACCATTCGGACAGATACTGACCAAGGAAGTGGAAATATACGAGGAGATAATCCAGCAAGAAGGTGGGTTTGATGAATCCGGTGAGGCAATCACTGGTGAGAATGTATTGGATGCCTTAGAAGACGAATTCGGAGAGCCTACCGAGAACGTAACAATCGAGATACTCAGTGATGAGGTAGATGAGAACGTAGAAACCGCGGTTTCCAACACGCTTCTTGATAGATACGGTAAAACGAAATTCGTTATTGACGACTCCTACGAGGAATTCTTTGTCGGTGGAAAGAATTACATGACCGGACAACAGATAGTAGATGCCGGTGGAAGGATACCAGTGGACCTGAAAATCGGTAACAAAACGGCCGACTTGGGGGCAGTTAGAGATATGGATTTCACTAGAAGCCCACTATACGAGTTAGAGGACGTGACACACAAATGGGGGGAGCACACCGGAGGAAGAGACTCAGTGGTGGGTGATACCCGAATGCAATTCGTACAGGCACGAAGGGATATCGATGCCGAGATTCGTGGATTCGGTGCACTCGGGGCAATGGATATCATAGACAACGCCCAAGAAGTTACTACTATTTCAGGGTGGACAGACAGCCTACCAGAAGCCGGTACCAATGTTGGAAAGAGCATCAATAACTTCATTGACGAACAGAAGTATGGAATAGATGACGTGGACGTCTTCACAGTAGGATTACCATTCGTACTTGGGGTCGCAGGCGTAGTTGCCTTTGCCGCACCAGCCGGGATTGGTTGGGGTGTTGGTACGGCCGTAGCAAAGTCCGTTGGGGCATTCTCGGGTGCAGTCGGTGACGCTATCAAGAGTGTGACCTCGTAGAATCACACAATATCCTCATAACTACGCACCTTTTGGGGGGAATAGATGGGTGTAAGCCGTACCTTCTCCGAGAAATTAGTTTTCGATTTCAACGAGACCGCTAATGAGATTGTGTCAAAGTATAATCTCGACCATATGGTAGGTACGACAGCACTGGAACCGATAGAGATAATCGGTCAAGGTTTTGAGACATTCGTCGGTGCAAACAAGGCGAAACCGAACGTTACAGAAGGCATACTAGAGGCGGAGAGCCGATTGCATCTTGCGAAACTTGAGAGTGTTGCAATGAAGATATCGAAGGGGGAGAAGCAGGATTTCATAGCCCTCCAAGGAAAGGCTCGTAGGCATACCGCCTCCGAGGACATATACTGGAGACCAGTGGTCCGATATGCGGCCGATGAAATAGACCACCTAACCAAGAAGTATGAACCATTCTTCAAAGCCGACGACTTGCGCACCAAAGGAATCGATGCCAAGTTTGCTAGACTATTGAAATACATTCAAGCCGAACACCAAAGTGACCCATCAAAGGAAAATGCCGACACTACACTCTATTCTGTCAGACGCTCTCTAAAGAGAATAGAGGGGTATATCCAAGTAGAGCAGGACAGGACCAAGAGAATCGCACAAAAGAGGGCGAAGGACAAACTAGCAAAGTCCAGTATACCATCTAACCCCGTCAAGGCATACTCTAGTGGAATGACTAATGGTAGTGACATAAGTGGAGTGTTCGGCTCTAGTAGTAGGCCACCCATACGTGGTATTGGCAATGGCAATCCAACTGCCCCCGTAGCCATGTACGATACAATACAACCCGGAGTATTCAATCGATTTTTCAAGACGGTTGGCTCAGGGCTCGCCATAGGACTAGCCGGACTATTGGCATTCAAGATGGTCTCAAGGAAACCGAAGAATAAAAACACACAACAAGCATAGGAAGCAACAAAATGGTAGAATTTACGACAGCACTGGGTGACGTGGTTGACATACCCGAATCAGAAGTCAACATAGTAGAAAGGAATGAAGAGTATGACGTCTTGTCAGCAAGACACAATCCAAGTGGGCAGACACTATTCACCACTCGGTACAACCCCTATACCGATGAGGAAGACTCAAATCCTCTAGCGGGTGAGGTCCATGATGGGGACGGCATGGGTGGTGATATGAACGTGACCGCGATGAACGATGACCTAGAATCATTTAGCAACCCACCAGCAAAGACCGTGGATTGGAGAAACCTGCGTTTACCGGCGGTATTGTCACAAGAAGGCATGCTATCCAAAGCGGCAAAGAAAAAGGCACAGTTGGCTAGAATTCCCTCCCTCGTAACAGGAATGGGTACTCGCGTACCCGTCGGCCAGTCAATTCGTGGGACCAGCCTACTGGTGCTGGCTTCCGCAAGTGACTGGTCTGATTACGTCAGAAACATGACCGCACAGGATATTGCCGCAGAATTCGTCGCTAACCCTACTATCGCACAGAAAGCAAGCGTCGGACTATTCACAATGGAGTGGGAGAACGACCCCGGTCACACAGAATTGCGAAGGCGCGTCCGAAGTATGGATTCCGAGGAAGTGAATGATGCCATAGCAAAGGGACAAATCGCCTACGACATGGTTACCAAGCCCCATCAGATTCTTGGTCGCAAGGGATATGGGTCTGGTGATTCCAAGATGATAATGTTGGCATATGACGTTATCTCTTCTATGCCACTAGCCAATTACAACTACTACACTCTCTATCAGATACACCCAGATGAAGGTGATGAGATATATTCGGAGTTCCAGACTCGGTATGTACCTCTCAACACAAATGAGGTAGAGATGGTTAACGAAATCAGTCACTTCCTAAGCACAGAAGGTGATGGGTATGCTTTCCGCACTACCATGAACGAGTCTACGGCTATACAGGCCGCTAAACTGATGAAGACCGCAGTAGCATCGTATGAGATTGGCGACACTATCACTACCAGAACAGCACTTGGAACGCTCACATCAGCACCATTTGACTACAAGCCTCTCAGTCTCAAGCAGACCGCCGCATCAGTCAACTCGACTGACGCATTGGGCGCATCGAAGAATACGGACCTCAAATTCATCGCTCTAAATGTGCAGAAGACTACCAAGGCCGATGAATTGGTAAGCAGTGGACATGCACAGAAACTAGGAGACAAAAGGATAGGAGTATGGGCAATGGGAGTACCTGCAAGTGCCCTCAGCAAGAATAACAAGCAACAGATTGACGGCAATTCAGGGGTCGAGAAGATAAAATTGACTACTGGAGCATCCGACTTCACCGCGAAATACCTCGCCGTAAAGACAGGTGGGGGCAAGAAGGGCAAGGGTGGTTCCAATTGGAATATCATCGATATAGATGAAGACATACTCCGAGACGGTAGGAATACCCGTGATGGTAGACAGAAGAAGCGAATGCAGAAGGCCCTCAATATGGGTGCATCCAGCAACCCCAAGAGGAAATCTAGGAGCAACCCGAAGGGGCGAGGCAAAATACTCTCGATAGAATTGCACTCAAAGCATCAGTTGACGATGAAGCGCAGGGAGAAGAGCAAGGGCACGACAGCCGGTGAGACCCGCCATGGTAACACTACAATGAAGTCAGCACTAAGCAAGTGGACATTGGGACTTCACAAGCACTTCCCCCAACTATCTCAGATGGTACAGATTGGTGTGTCGAAGAAGACTGGAGAAGAGGTCCCTTACAGAATACGCCTTCCAATCACACACTTCAAGATAGCACACCAGAAGGGAGTCAAACACAAGACCATAGTACCCAAGAAGGGTACACCCGCCATGCTAGCCAACTACAAGAAATTCGTAAAGCGATATGGATGGCCGAAGCACGCTCCTAGTGATGATACATACATGCGATTCATCATTTCCAATGAGGACAAGTTGAAATCCCCATACTACAAAGAGTATAGAAAGAAGGTCGGAGCAGTAAAGGCCCGGTGATTCTTGTGAAGGTGAAAGTCCCAGACTCTTTGAAAGGTGCGTCACTACTAGGTGCGCACAATTGGATAAGAAGCCAGATGGTGAAGGAGAACCCAAGTGGGGGTTCCACTGACTACACCATCTCCACACCCGATGGCACACCTCTTTCACTCAGTGATTTGACAGCATTAAATTTTCGTTATGATGAGGTGCTAATCAACCAACACCCCTCAGAAGTGTTGAGTAATCCCAATACGGGTTCTTCTGATTTCGTACCGGAGGATTTCAACCCCCTACTGGACAAAAAGGGAAGAACCGGTAGGGACCGCGTGAAGTCTACATACCCCATTCCAGTACCAGACTATGGATATCCACAGTATGCCTTCGCTCCTAAGTTGGGAGACAACGTCAATGAGTTGCTACCCGGAGACATAACACCAGATATGGTCTCCAGACTAATCGCACAACAGGGAAGATTCGGGGCACTGAACAGCATAGTCAAAGTAGCCTACTCAGTTGAGGAAGGAGGTACGGGTGTTGACTTCACGAAGCCATCAATTGCTAGTCTGCTACAAAGATACGCCAACGCACAGACCGACCATGTAGTGAAGAAGAACCCGGGTAGCATGGGTGTGTTTGGACCGGGAGAATTGAACAAGCACAAGGGATTAGTCACACCCCTAGAAGCAGTAAGGCAGTTTATGGGAGAAGAGTTTGAAGTGGATGACCTAGACCCAGACGTGGCAAAAACAATGCTCGACAAGGCTAGAATAACCAACGAATACAAACTAGATGATAGGACACTGGTGCGGGAATTCGTGAGAGAGTGTCTCGTACCCTATATCGCAGTCGCACCAGCGAATCGCGGTCTGCTCATTGCAATGAATGAGAACAGGGACATAATGCTCTCAGCAACACAACAAGGCAACTGGTTGGCGAAACTCGCCCGAGAAGTACGGGAGGATGGACTCATACCAACGGCGGGTGGCATGAAACCACTTGGAAAGGCACTGTGGGGGTGGGGTAGTGAAACACTATTCGGAATTGACCAGACTCTAAAGGGTCGGCCCAGCACAAGAGACGATGAGTTATTCGATAACGTGGTCTACCACAAATTGCTGTCACTCTTGCCATTGAGGGCAGAACAATTCTATGAGGGAATGGATTACTCGATAGTGGCAGACCCACTATTCACCACCAATGCAGGGACTTCTGCTGGCATTGACATAGACTTGATACGCACCATGTTCACCTTGGCGGCACAGGCCCCTAGGTCACTTACCACCGGGATGACCGCTGGTGATATACGTTTCAGGACTTCCATACCGGGACGACTAGTGCAATTCGGTCGCTCTCTCATGGGTGAGGGTTGGCAGATGGACCCACTAGACAAGATTCAACTCGACATAATCACTAGAGATGAATTGTACACAGGAAACTCCCCTATGCGCGTACTGAACAACTATCTAGCCAAGGTGGAGGAAGGCGATGTTCGGGGTATCCAAGCAAAGACCTCTCGGGAAAAATTCACACTTCTAAATGGTGGATTTGGAATGAAACCATACATTCCAAAGGAATGGCCAAAGCCAATAGTCCTTGCAGTGATGGACACAATTCACGATAACATAGACCAGATAAGGGACGAGTCTACTGAGATAGACAAGGCCATGAGAATACTTAGTCGCACTGAGACTAGACTAGATGACGTAGCACCACAAGCACGTAAAATCCAGTTTACGGTCACTAATGGGCAGATAAGACTGGACACGAAGCAAAGGCCAGATGGAGAATTAAGGAACGCGAGTGGAAAGGGAATTTGCTACCAGAACCTTAACCGGTTGGTCAATACACTGAAAACCCTTTCAGCACCAGAAGCAGCGGACACTGTACTGGACATGTGCAATGCAATTAACGATAACCACATGGGGATGACCATCGGCAGTAACAAGAAAAGATTTGATGGTACTAACTTTAGTGGGAACGTGGGCGCAGAAGGCCATAACAGCAAGGCCAACGAAGAACGTAACGGTGTTAAACCAACGGGCACCTTGAAGCGATATGACCTAGATAGCAATGATAAACTGACACTGATTGGGAAAGTCTTTTCTGAGGACCAATCCAACGAGTCATACCTCGCTATAACAGATGGTAGAGTACGGTCCATGAAACGTGACGAGTCGGTGGTCTTGTTTAACAGCACACCCCAGATAAAGATGCTGGGAGCATTCGCTAGGGACCTACTAGCAACAAAGTTTGGTGGTCCTCAATTCCAAGAATTCAAGACCGACGAGTTCTGGAGAGCCGAAAAGTGGACAGACCCCCCGGGAACCAGTCTGACGGAGGAGGGTATGAAGAGGTACAGCAAGGTAATACATGCTCTTTCCGACGTGAGAGATGCACTCA
>MDSZ01110892.1_pt1 | contig 15082 bp, 8 predicted proteins | sample 811201 | NCBI WGS metagenome assembly MDSZ01 (sample SAMN05326647, study PRJNA326480) | marine metagenome | isolation source: seawater | place: Indian Ocean: North | collected 2010
CACATTTGGAATTAATGGAGTTAGCGGTGGCGCTTGGAATAGTGCTGATATAGTAGGTAATTTAAGATTTGCACAATCTGGTGACACGATGATTGTTGTTCATCCAGATATGCCTATGCAAGTTATTACCAGAACGTCTGCTACTCAGTTTTCTAAAAGTGATTATGCCTTTGATACTGCAGATGGCTATGTTCACCAGCCTTATTATAAGTTTGTTGATCCTGCTGTAACTTTAACGCCACAAAATAATAGCACATCAAATCAGACCATTACTGCAAGCGCCAGTATATTTTCTTCAGCTTGGGTTGGCGAAGAGATAGAGTATACAGATTCAGCGGGAACCATTCATCATATCGCTGTTGTTGCATACCTTTCAGGAACAACGATAACCGGCAAATTTGACACCGCTCCTTCTAATACAAATGCTCGAACAACTTGGAAGGAGCAGGTCTTTTCTAGCCGTCATGGGTACGCTAGAAGCGTTGCTTTTCATGACCAACGATTAGTATTTGGTGGCTCAAAAGATCTGCCTAATCACCTCTTTATGTCCAAGGTGGGTGAGTTCTTCAACTTTGATGTAGGAACAGGGCTGGATGATGAGTCCATTCAGATTCAGATTGCAGAAAACCAAGTATCTGAAATCAAGGCTGTTGAGTCATTTAGGCATCTGTCGATCTTCACCTCAGAAGCAGAGCTTTATGTTCCAACATCGGAAAACAGGCCTCTGACGCCAAGCACTATATCTGTCAAAAGACAGACTTCATATGGAAGCTCTGGTGTAAATCCTGTCGACTTTGATGGCGCTCTTGTCTATCTGACAAAATCAAAGGGTGCTGTTCGAGAGTTTGTTTTTTCTGATCTAAGCCAAGCATATAACTCTGATGCTATCAGCCTTTTGTCCCAAGAGATGATTGGCACCATTGTTGATATGTCTGCTCAGCGTGAAGCCCCAGATCAAGCTGAAGCCTATCTTTACACCGTAAACTCTGATGGCAACATGGCCGTCATGGTAAGCATTCGTAAAGAGCAGGTACAGGGATGGATGCAGTATACCACCGATGGTCTCTTTAAGGGTGTTGCTACAGTTAATAGGCGTGTTTTTGTTCTTGTGGAAAGGCAAATGCCATTAAGCGGTGGTGGTAGCGAAACAAGATTGTTTGTTGAAGAGTTTGATAACTCATATCATCTCGATTGTGCCAGTAAACAAACGAGTGGATCTGCTACTCAAAACTGGACAATTCCAGCGGCCTCTGGCCTTACAAATTACCCGGACATAAGAAATAGAGATGTTACAGTTAAATCTGGCAATTACTCTCTCGGAAGTGTTTCTGCAAACAATAGCGGAGAGATAGTTCTTACTGATGCTGTTAGTGAGGTTGAAATTGGCATTCCTTATACGCCTACAATGACAACCCTTCCTCCTGAATTTACGCTGCAGGATGGCATTACTGTTGGTCAAAAGCGTCGTATTGTAAGGGCTGTTTTGGATCTTAATGAGTCTCTGAACGTAAAAACAAAGGGAACAAACATTTTAATTCGCCGTGTTACAGATGACTTTTCTTTAGAGCCATCTCCTCTTACTACAAGAAAAGAGGTGTATTTGCTTGGGTGGTCTTCTGAAGGTACGGTTACTGTGACTCAGGATCAGCCTTTGCCGCTGACTCTTAATGGGTTGCTGCTGGAGGTAGAAGTATAATGGGTATGGGACTCCAAGTAGCTGGCCTTATGCTCAGCCTGCAAGCTGCTCAAATGCAAAAGCGAGCTTATGAAGCAGAAGCTAAAGCACAAGAAGAGCAAGCTGAAATGGCAAAGATTCAATCTGCACAGCAAGAGATTGAGCGCAACAGACGTTTGCGTCAGCAACTTGCATCTCTTGGCACAAGCATGTCTGCACAAGGCGTTGCGATTGGAACTAGCCCAAGTGTATTGGCATTGGCTGATGATGAGAAGAAGATAGCCAAAGAGGACATCGCATCTATCAGGTTAATGGGAATGTCAAATCGCCGTAGATATGAAGTTGGTGCGGCCGGTAGTCGAGCTGCTGGAACTGCTGCACAGCTTGGAGGGTTTGCCAAGACTGTTGGTGGCCTTTACAGCATTGATAAAGGTGTAGGTACTGGATAATGGCTTTTAAGAAAACAGGTGGACGTTCAGCCCTAGTTCAGCCTACTGGTTTGCCCAACTTTAGTGGATTTAAGCAGGCTGCTGCATCTTACAATCAGATCGGTGAATTAGCTTATGGTATCGGACTAGATGACCGTAAGCGCCAGTTTAATCAGCTAATCCGTCAAGCTGAAATCGATGGTAGAACTGCCGGTGTTGTATATGACGAGCAGGGCAATCTTGTTCCCCTTACAAACTTTGACTACGCAAAAGCTGGTGAGACTTACGCAGAAGCTGACCAGAAACAGATACTTGCCACATATCGTAAAGCTGCAGTTCAGACATATGTGAACGCCGCTGCCAATGATATTAACAGCGCAGCGGCTCAAGCTCTGATAGACAACCCTAATGATCCTGCTGCTATTCGTTCTAGCGCACAGGGCTATCTACAAGGCATTGGGGATCTTGATGATGAGATCTATACGGCACTTGCGCCAAAGGTTGCTTCTGCGTTCACAAGAGTAGAGAACCAAGCCCTTGCTCAACAAAGATCTGATGAGATTGCTTATGCTGTAGATCAAGGCAAGAAGGCTTATAATCAGAACGCCATAGAGTTAGGCGTCCTTTATGCAAAGAGCGAGGGAACAAACAACCCGGCTCAAGCTAAAGCTCTACAAGACAGGATTAACGAGATCCTGGCTGAACAGGCTGATATTCTCATAGGCCTTGAAGCCAATGAGGTTTCGTCAGTAACAATTGATGAGATGCAGGACGCACAGGCAACTGTTATTGCTGCCAAGGTCTCTCAGTCAGGGGTAGAGCGTGCTTACTATTCTGGTGGTGCAGCAGAAGCCTACAGGCTTATCAAAGATACTGTAGCAGAAGCCGAGCTAAATCCTGATGTGGACTCTGCAACTCTTAGGGCTGTTATGACCCAAAGTGTTCAGACGCTTTCTGCAATTGAGACAGCAGAAAGTCAGGCGCAAAAAGAAGTCATGTCAGGCATCTATAATGATCTTTACAGAAGGATCGTTATCGATGGTCTGGATATTACTGCTGAGCTTGCTGACCCCAACTCTTCCATTCATGGCCTAGAAGGAACCCAACAGGCAACACTGTTTACTGTTGGAACAAGTTTGTCCAAGCAAATAGATGAGGCAAAGATAAAGGGTTATAAATCTCAATATTCTAATCACCTTTCTATTCTCGAAAATCCAGACCAGACAAATCCCACTATGGCAATGGAAGCCATGCGTGAGATTAGGCTTCTCCACGGCATGGGTTTGCTTGGAGATGAAGATGATAAATTATTAATCGAAGCCCAAGCAAAGTATGACGAGGCTATGGGTGTTTTTATTGGTAGAGATAATGAAAAGCTAGGCTCTACGATTTCTATGGAACTGAACCCCAACCTTTCTTCTTTTTCCAAATCTCCTGCTCACTATCTTAGTGAAATGGTCATGTCTGATTTGGAAGATAAAAAGGTTATTGGAGAGGGAAGGTATTGGTCAGATAGAGATGCATTTATTGCCGGTGTTGGCACATATGCTGCTGCATACAAAAAGCGCGTAGATCTTGCTCGTTTGGCTGGTGCTGCTGAGCGCAAAATCCTTAATACGATTATGCCAAGTGCAACAGAGCTGAAGGCTTTCTCTCAAGTAAAAGGTTTTGATAAGGTTCAAAATCTTCAAACAGGAGAGATTGTTCCAATGGATCTCTTGTCTGATGATGAGAATATCTTCATGGCAAGCGCAGATAATGTTGCTGCATTTGCCGTGCAATCAAAAGGCTTGTTACATCCTAGTGCTGTCGATCTATTTGAGTCCGCTTCTAAGAATATTGCCAATGCCGATAGAGCTATTCGCGTCATGGGTCAGACTATGGATGCGATTAGAAGTGCAAGAGACATTGATAGCAGTCAGGTAGAGGGCATTTTCTATAGCAACCTTTCAGAGGATACGGTTGCATTCCTTAGGATTGCATCAAGAGTTGGCCCTGAGCTTGCAATAGATGCGTTTGCCGCTGATCGTAATATGAATCGCAACGCTTCTAGTCTTGTTGCCAACAGTAAGTATGCAGATAAGTCAGAGACAGAAGCTCTCGAAAGCATATTTATGGATTCATATAACGAAGCCATAGAAGCTAGAAGTTTCTTCAAGCTGCTTCAGCCCTTCATTACTGATGCTGACAATCAGATGCTATATCAGATGGCTAACAGTGCAGGGGTTAGAAATGTAGAGGGCATGATCCTGTCTGATCCCTACATTAAGTCAGCTATGAAAAGCCTCTTCATTGGGAAGATGCTCAAATATCCCCAGTACGTCCCTGCGGAAGCTATGCGTGATACAATTCGTCAAATTGGCACAAGAGTTGGCCCACAGGTTAATGCGTACACTGGCGGCCTTGAATTTGTTACCAATCCAATACTTCCGAACGCACAGGCTACCGTTGGCAATGCTGGCGTCACTCTTAGCATGGATAACATAAATAGGGACATTAAGGACATGTTCCTTAAAACTCCTGGCCTCATTGACCCCAAAATTGCTGAGCAGATTGCAAGAGTTGATGAAGCGCCTATGGTTGGCGGTGGTTTATTAGGAGGCCCCTCTAGACTCGGCAACCCCTCTTTATTTTATGTTCCTAATGAAAATTATGGTGCAACTCAGTCTTACACTGTTTTGCTCAAAACAACTTCTGGCAAAGTTATCCCCTTGCTGGAAGACTACAGCTATGACTTCAAAAGATCTGAAGCATATGATTCTTTCTTGAAGTCTGTTGATGCACTGCAGTCAGATAGAATGAAAAACTTCTGGTCTGCATATGGACTTATGGACCAAAGCCTTCTGCAGTCTGGATTTGACTCGATTGAGAGAACAAGAAGCGATAGAAGTTTTGATGCATTGTTTAATCTTTATAACAACACATTCAGGGCCGATATCGGTCAAGATCCAATAAGCCCAGAAGAAAAGGATGAGTTTTTCTATATGCTTGATCGCATCACATCACTAGGTTGGCGTTAATGAGCAATATCGATTGGAACTTTATCTCTGAGCGTGAAGGATCTCGCATCCTGTCAGGCTATGTTCCTGATGCAAAAGGATCTAAATCTGGCGTTACCATTGCTACAGGCTTTGATCTTGGTGCAAGAAACCTTGCTGATCTCAAAGGATTGCCAAAGGCCATCATTGATAAGCTCAAGCCCTATCTTGGAATTAAAGGAGCACAGGCCCAAGAGGTGGCAAAGGATTTAAGTATTACTGATGCTGAAGCGCAGACAATCGATGAATTTTCTAAAACAGAAGCTGTAGACAGGCTGAAATCAAAGTGGCAGGCAGCTACAGGTGAGTCTTTTGATAATCTGCCTAAGCACAAAGCTACTGTCGTTGCATCTGTTGCATTTCAGTATGGGGATCTTGAAAGCGAAACGCCCAACTTCTGGCGTCAGATAACCAAAGACGACTGGAATGCAGCGGAGAAGAATCTGCGAAACTTTGGAGACAACTACAGTACAAGGCGAAACCTTGAAGCAGATTACTTTATTAGCGGCTTAAGCGAGGAGGAACTCGCAGCAAAAAAAAAATTTGAGCGAGAGTTAGCAAGGGACACTCAATACGGCATACAGGAAGCCATGATCTCTGGGGAAGAGGGCGGTCTTGGTTCTGCGCCTACTGGACCTCAAGAAGTAAGCCCAAGGGACATGTCTAATGAGCAGCTTGTTGATCTTGTTCAGTCTCAGATAGCTGACTCAAGAGCCGCTAGACTAGATCTTGATGAACAAGACTTTGAGGTATCTGGCACTGCCCCTGCTGCCGATGATGTTGAGCTTCCTATAATCGAAGAAATATCAGATGAGTCTGCTGTCTTAGTGGACCAAGCCCCTATCATTGCTGATTCTCCCACAACGAAAGCTAATGCCTCCCTACCTACTCAAGAAGAGGTGACTAACAGCTACGGTATCGTTTTTGGAGATCAAAATCGAAAGTATGGAGAAAGGGTTCCTTCTCAGCTAACTAACCCCGAAGCATATGATTATTATGTGTTTGATGAGTCTTTCTCGAATGTTTGGGGGACTGCGTTCGACCAAGGCAATTTTGCCCCTGCGCTTGCCAAGATGTTGACAACAGAAAACTACAAAGCAGTTGATGGTTATGATGCCCATCAAGATGCTGCCCTTGCAAGAAGGATGGGTGGTACAGATGGTCTTTGGCGCTTCAGGTTTTCCGGTAGCCCTGAAGAGTCAATGGCAATGGCAGATGAAATGGAAGAGGATGCACAGGATGCTCTCCTACTTGCCAGCACATATTCTCAGAACGCCCAACTTATGGCTGGGCTTGCAACGCCCACTAGCTTAGCGCCTCTTGCTCCAATGAAACTGCTGAATGTTGCTAACAAGACAAGACGGTTTGTTGGCGGCACGGCGTACACATATGCACTAATGGCGCCGGAACAGATGCTGCTGGATAGCCAAAATACTCAAAGAGACGCAAGCCATAGTGCCGTTATGCTTACAGGACTTAGCCTTATAGGCGGTGGTTTGGCTTATAAGTTTGGCGGCAGGGGACTGTCCACCTCAACTGCACTGACTCCTCCAAGCCAGATATATCGTGCTGGTGGCGCTGGCGTTAGTCCTGAAAGAGCAAGGCAAGCTGCCTATGCTCAGATTGAGCAAGAGGGATTAGAAGCTACTGGTATAGGCATTGAAAAGCTGGGATGGAACCCTGTGCTGCGTATGCTGCAAAGCCCCAATCCATATGTTCGTGGCCTTGCCGTTGGCATGGTCGATGTGGGTGGGATGATGCAAAAGAAAGTTCGTGGGCAGCAAGAGGCTATGGATCAGTCTGTAGAGACAACTTTCAGAACCACCTATCTCTCACGACTGCTTGATTCTGTCAGGCATAGTGACGAAGCGTATCTTGCGTATAGGGGCAGATCGATTCCTCAGTCAGACTCTCGCCGTGCATTTGAGATGATGAAGATGAATCTCAGCGATACCTTCCGAGGTACAACGGAGCTTACAGAAGTTCAGTTCCGCACTCGTATTGGCATGGCAATGCGTCGTGGTGATGCCGACCAAATGAATGACGCCGCAAGCTCGTATGTCACTCAGGCTGCCCGTGGATACCGTGATCTCTTCAACTTTATCAGGGATCAAGCGCAAAGCGTCAGGCTTTACGAAATGCAGCTAGAAGACAGTATTGCAGCGGCAAGGGCTGGCGGTAATCTTGATGAAGTAGCAAGGCTTGAGCAGCGTCTAACAAAGCTCCAGATGGAGGGCGTTACTCCAAATACTGCACCTTCCTACCTGCCCAGGATCTATCGTGTAGATAAAATTATGGAGAATCCTGAGAGGTTTCTTTCAATCATAGAGAAGTATGCAAGGACGCAGCTTCGCATGGGGCAGAAAGAAGCCAAGCAGTTTGCCAATGAAGTATTGGATACTGTTACTCATCAGCGCCCCTATCTGGATCTTGAGGGAGCAACAGATAGTCTTGATTGGGTGAAGCGTGCCAGTGGTGTGCAGGCAAGAACGCTTGAGATCGAGGATGAGCTAATCGAGGAGTTTCTCGAAAGCGATATCGAGATTCTGATGCGTCATCACGTTAAGACAATGGGCATGGATATTGAGATTGCCAGACGTTATGGCGATGTAAACATGCAGTCTGTTCTTGATGATGTTGCCGATGAGTACAAAAAACTCATGAAAGAGGCACCTAGCCCAGAAGCAAGGGCAGAGCTTGCTAGGGCATTGGAGCGTGACATAAATGACATCAGGGGTTTAAGAGATAGGCTCCGTGGTACTTATGGTGCATCAAAAGACCCTCATGCACTGTCGAGCCGTGTCGTAAGGGTCATGAAGTCATTTAATGTTCTTGCTGGTATGGGCAGCGCAATGGTTAGCTCTGTTCCTGATGTTGCTCGTATCGTGATGGTCGAGGGTCTGTCTAATGCTTATCGCAAGGGCTTTATGGCCCTGTTTGATGAGCAAGCAGCAATCATTAGCAGAATGTCAAAAGACGAGTTAAGCAAGGCTGCTGTTGGTGTAGATGCCACACTTGGCCTCAGAGCGCATGCTATGTCTGATGTGGGAGACCTGTTTGGATCTCGCTATGGATTAGAGCGCGGCCTTAATAAAGCAACAGGAATGTTCTTCTTCTTTAATGGCCTCAACCTTTGGAATCAGGCTTTGAAGGAGATGGCTGGCAATGTGACCATGCTTCGTATGACTGAATCTATTATGAAGCCGTGGAACAAGCTAAGTGCCGCTGACAAAGAAAAGCTATTGAAGAATGGCATCGATCAAGCTGACTTTGGTCGAATGAAAGCTCTGATTAAGGAACATGGTGAGCAGATAAACGGAGAGTGGCTGCCAAACACAGATGCTTGGAATGATGCTGCTATGCGTTTGAAGTTTAGAAACGCTCTAAACCAGAACGTAGAAAGAATTATCATTACACCGGGTGCTGGTGATCGTGCATTGTGGACATCTACAGAGTTTGGATCTTTGATGACTCAGTTTAAGTCTTATGGTCAGGGTGCAATGGTTCGTATGGCTACTGCTGGTCTGCAAGAAAAAGATGGAGCTTTCTGGCAGGGCGCTTTCCTGATTGTGGGGCTGGCTGCGATTGTTAATGAGATCAAAAGAGTGCAATACGGTATTGAAAAAGAAGAGGACTTCGATCAGAAGCTAATCAATGCAGTAGACAGGTCTGGCATTCTTGGCTGGGCAATGGATGTAAACAATGCTGTAGAAAAGATTTCAGATCAGAAGCTGGGAATGCGCCCATTCCTGACAGACCAGCCATCATATGTTATGCCAGAAGGTGCTAAAGCCGGCGCTGTATTTGGTCCAGCAGCCAGCAATGTAATGAATGTTGGCAGCATTTTAGGTGATGTTGTGACCTTTAACGCAGACGCTCAGACAATGAGCGACCTCAGGTTTTCCATGCCAACAGGCAATCTGTTCTATCTTGACCCGATCTATGATGGAATCTTGGGTCAGTGATGTGAATTAACTAAAGCATGACAGGAAGGTATAAATAACTATGGCTACGATTCAAATTGCTGATAATGATGCTCGTAAGCAGTACACCCAAGCGGTAACTGCCAACACGACTCAGCTTGTTATTGACTTTCCGTTCTTCAGCCTTGATGACATCGAGGTTGTTGTCACGAGTGCTGCTGGAACAGATACAACCTTAACAAGAGGCACAGGCGCTGGCACATTTGCTGTTGTCGGAACCGCTGTAGATGATGGGTTTTCTGGTGGCTACATCACTCTAGGCGATACATACAGTGATGCTGCTACCAAGTTTACAATTTTCCGCGATATTCCTATTGCCAGAACAACTGACTTCCCAACGTCAGGTCCGTTTAATGTTGCGTCGCTCAATACCCAATTAGACAAGATCTTTGCTATTGAGCAAGAGCTTGAAACTCAAATTACCAGATCTTTTAAATTGCCAGAATCTGATTCTGGAACAGCTGTTCTTCCAAATGTTGCTGCTAGGTCAAACAAGTATTTAGCTTTTGACTCTAATGGCAATCCCATTGCATCTGATGGAACTGTCAACGCAACTCCTATCAACTCTGCAATGCAGCCATTTGTTCAGTCATCAAGCGTAACAGATGCAAGAGCCTTATTGCTTGCAGGAAGCAATTTGACAATCCCAAGTGGCGGCTTTGATGTAGAGATCCAGTCTACACGGGATATAAATTTAACCCCCGGCACTAATGATAAGGTTTTTGTAAATACTGATGGTGCAAGGTCTTTTCAGGCTGGAAACATAGAGATTCAGGACAATTTGATTCAAGCTGCCAATGGTCAAGGTGAGCTAAGGCTGGAGCCAAATGGAGCTGGCCCACTTCTTATAAACGGCAGTGCCGTTGTTACAGAAGATACTGGTACAGGAACAATCTTGTCAGTCCATGGAACCAGCACCCAGGGGATGATTGAGCTAGTAAGCGAGGCGTCTGCAAACTCTGCGTCGGATGTTGGTAAAATTCAGTTTAACATGACTAATAATAACGCAACTTATAAGGCTTGCGCTGAAGTTGCTGTTGTCACTTCAGGATCAACGAATGGTCAAAGAGGCGGCAATATTCTTCTTAAGACCAGAGATAATGCTTCTTCAACTATGTCTGAGCGTATGCGTGTTGACAGAAGCGGCAACATTATGATGGGGACTACCAGCGTCGGTGGCACATCAATCCTTAGTCTTGGTTCTTCAAACTACATGGTCGCTACGCACAATGATGGTGGCACAAGCGGGTTCTTCGGACAGATAAGATTTAGGAATAACGCTAACAATGCCGATGTCGGCACCATCAATCGTGTAAATGATGCCAGCGTTCAATACAACACAACCTCAGACGCACGGCTAAAAGAGAACATCTCCGACATGACTGGCGCAATCACAAGGGTTAAGCAGCTTGCGCCTAAGCGATATAGCTGGGTGAATGAAGACCTTGATGCCGCAGACCAAGACGGCTTCCTTGCACACGAGGCACAAACTGTCGTGCCGGTGGCTGTCTCCGGCACACAGGATGAAGTCGATGGTGACGGCAATCCCATCTATATGCAGATGGATTACAGCAAGCTGGTACCGCTTTTGACCGGCGCTTTAAAGGAAGCAATCACCAAGATCGAGGCTCTTGAGGCCCGTGTAACCACTCTTGAGAATGCGTAGGAGTAAATCATGACTGTAGCAGCAAGAGATTCTATAAGAGAAGACCTGATCCAAGCCTTAGAGCTTGGAACAGTGCAGACCATTAGCGTAACCAGCAGCAGCGCAGCAACAAGCTCTGCAATGGCAAGTGGATCAAGGGTTGTTCGTGTTGTCAGCACGACTGACTGCCATATCCTTTTTGCAGCAAGCCCCACAGCAACAACAAGCAGCACCTATCTTCCAGCCAATCAGGTTGAGTACTTCAAGGTGCCTGTCCCTGGCACATCAAAGCTGGCCGCTATCAGGGCCAACGCAGACGGAACCCTGTACGTTACAGAGATGGCCTAATGCTTAGAAACGTAGGACTACGCAAGAGTGTCGAGCAACCTGTCCTCGACTTAAACTTTGCTGCTGCACAGATTGGCTCTAACGGTGCGCCTGACAGCCGCATCGACTTTAGCCGTGGCACTAATGCGTGGTTCGTGGACTCTGACGGCTTGGTGAAGAAGTCGCCGCATAACTTGCACACCTACAGTGAGCAGTTTGACAACGCTTACTGGATAAAAGGCGCTGGCAGCGTCACTGCAAATGCTATTGCGGCTCCTGATGGTACGCTTACGGCGGATTTGTTTACAGAAGATACAGCCAATACCACTCATAATTTAGGCGTTAATCTTGGTTTTAATTATGTGTCTGGCACGACCTACGCATCAAGCGTGTATGTAAAGGCAAATGGAAGAACCAAGCTGCAATTAAACTGGCGTTCCAACTGGTTCCCTCCCGGTGTGAATGTAGATTTTGATTTAACTGCTGAGACGGCCACGCTCGGCTCTGCTGCTGTTTTGGGTGAAATTGAGAATGTGGGCAACGGTTGGTTTAGGTTAACAGCTATGGCTACGGCTGACGCAACCGGCTCGTCTGCTTCTGACCTTTATATAAATTTTCAGAATGACAGCGGGGATAATTCTTACACGGGTGATGGTTCATCTGGGATGTATGTCTGGGGTGCGCAGCTATCACAGCACTATGTCCTGCCGGTGGGCAACCCGTACGTCAAAACTGAAGGCAGTGCGGTGTATGCTGCACGCCTCGACCACGACCCGACTTGGTTCATGTCGGCGGCGCAGGAACAGAACCTGCTGCGTTACAGCGAGATGCTTGACCAAAGTGGCGGCGGTTTAAACTGGGGGCTACAAAAAGTCGATGTTACAGCAAATGCTGGCACTGACCCACTTGGTGGCTCTACAGCAGAACTTGTTTTAGAAAATAGCAACAGCGGTAGTCATAATTGCAAATCGCCTGATTTCGATGTTACAGCAGGCAAGGTATATACAGTATCTTGTTATGTAAAATTACATGCAGGAAGCAGAACATTTAGACTTGCGTTCTCTTCAGGTGCTGGTGGGTTTACTTTTGCTTATGCTCAATTTGCTCTAACTAATGAAACATGTGTGCTTAACGCCGCAGATACAACTAACAAAATAGAAGATGTTGGGAATGGCTGGTTTCGTGTTTCAATACAATCAGGTGCGGCAACCGAATCTGTCAAAACTGGACAAGTAAATTTTCAACTTGTTAGCTCTGGCTCTACTAGTTATCAAGGCGATGGCACATCAGGCTTTCTTATCTGGGGTACGCAAGTCGAGATCGGCAGCACGGTCGGAACTTACCACCGAACCGAGGGTGCGCCTTATTACGGCGAGGGGGCCACGCCGAAGGGGCTGCTCATCGAGGAGCAGAGGGCTAATCTTATTCCGAATAGTAACGCTTTGATTGATAACGATGGCCTGAGTGGAAATGTGTCAAATACACCAGATGCAGCACTTGGCCCTGATGGAACAGTCACTGCTGTCAAACTAGCGGCCAACAGTACAACCACGAGTAATCCTAGAGTGTTCTACCCTGCTAGTGGAATTACGCTTTCGGCGGCTGACTACACCTTTTCAATTTTTCTAAAAAAAGCAGAGGTTAACTGGGTAAAAGTTAGAATAGGCGTAAGCGGTAACTTCCCCGGTGTATTCTTTAATTTGGATAACGGCACAGTAGGTACTGCAAGCACTGGTTTTACTGGCAAGATTGTTGAATATGGCAATGGTTGGTACAGATGCTCAGTCACTGCCGCAGCCTCAATCATGTCAGCATCTACATTTTTTACTGGCGTGCATTTAGCCACGGCTGATAACACACTCTTGTCATCCGCAACCGTAGGCGATGGCGTGTTTATGTGGGGCTATTCTCTTGAGCTTGGCTCTTTCCCTACGTCCTACATAGAAACCACCGGCAGCAGCGCCACCCGCAACGCCGACGTGGCGACGATGGGTCCAACTGTTGCGCCGGATAAACTTGGCCCTGAACTTGTAACTAATGGCACTTTTGATACTGCTACAGACTGGGGTTTACCCGGTGGCGGTAGCGGTACTGTTTCAATTACAGGTGGTGTTTTAGATTACTCGTCTGTCCCACAATTTAATTCGACAAGACAAAATATTGCTTCAAAATTAACTGTGGGCAAGCGTTACAGGATGAGCATGGATGTAGTTTCATACACTGCTGGCTCTGTTGATATGCGCTATCAAGTTGATGGCGCAATTGTTGAAAACATTGGAAACAAGTCTGCCACAGGCACTTATACTTTGGATTTTACTTGCACTGACACTAGCGTGGAAAACAATGTAAATATTCAAAGCCGCACTAATGGCGCAAACACATTCCAGATTGACAACATAAGCGTCAAAGAAATCCTGCCCGGTACTGAGCGTGTGACTAATGGCACGTTTGACACTGATGGTGATGAGACAGGCTGGCAAGACAACAGCATTGCTTCTACTGTAAGCGGCGGCGTTGTTGCACTGACATGCAGCACACAATATGGCAAGTTCCAGCAATACAAAGGCGGTGATGGTGCTTTTACAGGCGCTAAAACTTTGCATCAAGGCCGCAGATACAGAGCCACTGTAGATGTTACATCATATGGTAGCGGTACATGGCAGTTTGCCCTTTACGATGACACTAATGCAGTAACACTTGGCAGCAATATCTTTACATCAAGTGGCACAAAGACATTTGATTTTGCAATGTCTGGGGCTACCAACTTTAGGCTTTGGCTTACCTGCATATCAACAGGCACACACACTGCCAGCTTTGACAACGTAAGCGTCCGAGAACTGTACCCCTTCGAGGATTACAACCCTAGCAAGGGTACAATGGTGTGCGAGTTTGAGCGATTTGGAACTAATTCTTTCGGTCGAATTTGGGAGTTAAACGACAACACTAATCAAAATACAATGATCCTTTTAACACTCAACGATAACAGTATTTATTTTGCACAAGTAGCCCAAGGGAGCCAGCAACTCGAGTTTCAAAATATCGGCGTCTTGCCGGGTGAAAAAAGTGCTACTGCATTTGCCTATCAGCACAATAATTTTCACGTTTCGATGGCTACAAACGGTGTTCTTGAAAGGTCATTCGAAGATACCAATTGTGCTGTTCCTGCTGTTGACCGTTTGGGCATAGGATATCCACCACCTCACAATTCAAGCTATGGAAATTCACACATCAAGCGTTTGACATATTTCCCCTACAGATTGGCTAACGATGTCTGCGACAGCAAGGTGACAAGCTAATGACTGACGAGATTGAAGACATCCCACCGCCTCAAATAGACTGGTACATCAAGGTAGCTGACAGGGCTGCTTTAATTGCTGCTCTGAAAGGCCCAAGCGAAACACGCGACACCTTTGATGATGAAGGAGAGGTTACTGGTCAGGAGACTGTGTATCCGCACAGCATCATTGCACAGGATGAAAACGATAACGATCTGATCATAGCAACGCATTGGGTGCGGGTTGATGATATCGGGGCTATCTATGCGCCGACCGGCAAGACGCTGACTGACGATGATGGCAACGAGTATCCTGAGATGGCGGCTGTCGCTGGCTATCACGCCAATCTGCGTAAGCTGTCGGACAAAGCCGACACGCTGATACAACACCTAGAAGATGGTGGTCACATTATTACGCCACCGGCAACGCCAGCGAGAGGGTTTGCGTGATGGCAAAGCCTACAGTTACATCTGTCAAAGCCGAACTGGACACCCATGAGGCAGTTTGCGCTGAACGCTGGAAGGAAACCATTCTGCGTATCAAGCGCATTGAACACATTATGATTGGTACTGCTGGCACAACAATCCTTTTACTTATCGGGATCATAGTTAATGGATGATCCATGTGTTCTTGTTATTTGTTTATGTAGGTGTTGGTGAGGATAAGCGGCTCACTAGTAATGATATGTATTTCCGCAGTGTTGATGACTGC
>MDSZ01107741.1_pt1 | contig 15081 bp, 7 predicted proteins | sample 811201 | NCBI WGS metagenome assembly MDSZ01 (sample SAMN05326647, study PRJNA326480) | marine metagenome | isolation source: seawater | place: Indian Ocean: North | collected 2010
AAAAAAAAAGAAAACTCGCTCTCTCTCTCTCTCTCTCTCTCGGGAAAAACTTTTACCTAGGTACCTAGGTATTAATTACTACGTCATCATCATCATCGTCATCATCACGCTTCCTCCGCGCAACACAGACGACGCGAGAAGAAGAAGAAGAAAAAGAGAGAAAGGATATGAATCTCGACGCTGAAAATGTCTTCTCCAAGGCGCACGGACGAACGCGGCATTCGACGCCGGTCGTCGTCGATTCGGTGTGCTTTGACATCGTCGAAGGGAGGAAGAACAACAAGGGGACGGTGCGGTTGCTGGATAACGTCTCCACGGTGTTTGAAAATGGGGCGATGTCTGCCATCATGGGCCCATCCGGGGCAGGGAAAACCACGCTGTTAGACATCGTGTCGTGTAGAAAAACGAGGGGTGAGATATCCGGAACCGTTAGGTTTGGCTCGCGAGACGCGACGAAGAAAGCGTTTAAAGAATGCGCGGCGTACGTGGAACAGTTCGATACGTTGTTGCCGATGTTGACAGTAGAAGAGACGCTGTATTATTGGAGCGAAATGCAAGCGAAGACGCAAGCGGACGCGGAATTGAAGAAAGAACGCGTATCGGAGATTTTGCAGCACCTCAATTTAACGAGCTGTAAAGACGTCATCGTCGGCGACGCGTTGAACAGAGGGATATCAGGCGGGCAAGCGAAGAGGACAAACATCGCTTTGGCGTTGGTCACGGACCCAGACGTGTTGTTTTTGGACGAACCGACGAGCGGATTGGACTCCCAATCGTCCGTAGAGGTTGTGAAGATTCTGAGAAACTTAGCGGATACGGGCGTGACGGTTGTGGCGACGATTCACTCGCCAACGCCGGATGCTTTTCGTTATTTTGATACGCTGTGCATGTTGAAGAAAGGGAAAATGACGTTTACCGGTCCTATATTTGACGACACAGCAGGGGCTAAATATTCCGCAATTTCCTATTTTGCGTCGGTGGGTTTTAAATGGGACACGAAATCAAACTTGGCAGATTTTTTAACCACGACGTGCGCTTTGGAGGATTTGGATTTTGAAGACGCATTTCGAAATTCACAGTGTGGAAAAGCCGCGTTAGCAAAGGCGAAATCGGTTTTGGAGAAAGAAATGTTGATGCCGGCGAAAGAGAAGCCGGCCAAGGCAGAGAGAGGGGCGTTTTCGAAGATTAAGACGCTTTTGAAATACCGCACGAGCCGGAATTACAAGTCGGTTGATTTCGTCATGAGTCGAGTGGCGGGACAAATCTTGTTCGCCCTGGTACAATTCACCTTATTTTGGAAGATCGGTAAAGCAAAAGGCGAAGACATGGACCAAGCGAATCAACTGAATATCGGGAGTTTATTGTACATGTTGAATATTTTGCCTTCGTTTGGCGCGAGTGGGTACATGCCGTCGATTGTCCTCGAACGCGCGGTGTTTTATCGCGAAGTCGACGATGGGTCGTACCCGTTATTTTCATACATCACGTATAAGCTCATCGAAGAAGGCGTTTTAGCGATACCGGTGACTTTGGTCGCGCAAATGTCGTTATATTTGGGTTGTGCATTGCAAGGTTCGTTCGCCATTTTTTGGATATGTAACTATATGGTTTTGACTTGCGGCATCGCGCTGGCATACGTGTGCGCTTCAGTTGCTCCGAACATGGATGCCGCCAACACTCTTTTACCGGTGTATAACGTGATTCAACTTTTATTTTCCGGGATGTTGATACGAAGGGCTGATATGCCGAGCGGGTGGGAGTGGTACTCGCACACACTCTTCGTGCGATATGGATGGCAGGCGCAGATGATTAATTATTTTGACAAGGAAGAGCCTAAGGTTTTTCGAACGAAAGAGGGTGACATGGAAGGGATTATTGAGTTTTACGGCGCGAGCGGTACTATTACCTCGAACTTACTGGCAATTTTCGGTTTGCTCTGGTTCTGGATCATCGTAGCGTATATAGTTATGAAGAACATTCGACATCAAAGCCGCTAAAATTCATTGTGTTGTTCGTTGTAATATGTACGTAAAATTTCTTCTAATACACATTATTAATACCTACTCTACCGTGACGGATTTCGCCAAGTTCCGAGGCTGGTCGCAACTGTGCCCTCTCAAGATGGTCAAGTGGTAACTCAACAACTGCAAAGGGATGATGTTGACAACCGCTTGCAAACAATCTTCGACTTTCGGTACGCGCAAAATGACTGCATCCGGCGCCGTTTTCTCCATCTCTTTGTCGTCCTCAGAAACGATTAATATTAATCGCCCGTCTCGAGCTTTGAGTTGTTGCACGACCGACTGCTGCTTCTCGTAACTCCCATCGTTCGTACATACCACAATAATTGGCATGTGCTTATCTACCAAAGCGAGCGGCCCGTGTTTCATTTCGCCAGCGAGAATACCTTCCGAATGCACGAGCGCGACTTCCTTCACCTTTAACGCGCCTTCTAAAGCCGTGGCATAGTTGAAACCTCTCCCGAAAATCAGCAAACTGTGTTCGTCTTTCAACTCTTGCGCCAACTCTAACAACTTCGCGTCCATTTTTAAACACCCTTTCACGCACCCGGGAAGTTTGAGCAAACCTTGCATAATATCGTCCCGTCTCGCGTGCTTCGAGCGCGAGTCTTCGCTCAAAGATAAAGCTACCAATACCATTGCGACTATTTGACAAGTGTACGCTTTTGTACTCGCTACACCAATTTCGGCACCCGCGTTAATATGGACGCCGCAATCCGTCGCTCGCGATATCGCCGATCCAACCGTGTTAACGATACCGACGCACAGCGCGCCTTTCGCCTTGGCGTATTCTAAAGCTTTTAGTGTATCCGCCGTTTCTCCCGATTGCGAGATGAAAACGCACGTGTCGTCTCTAAAAAATGGACATCGTCTATCTAAAACATCACTCGCAAGTTCTAAAGTTACCGGAAGTTCCGTGAGCTCTTCAAACAGTTGTCGAATGGCAATCGCCGAGTTGTAGGACGTTCCGCAACCGCACAAGATGATACGACGCGAGCGTCGAATCGTCGCCGCGAATTGCGACATTCCCCCTAACATCACTCTCTCAGCTGCACCGAGGACGTCCAATACCAGTCGTCCTCTCATTGTGCTCGATATAGCCTCCGGTTGTTCGAAAATCTCTTTCTGCATGAAATGATCGAATTCGCCCTTCATGATGGATTCGACTTCCATTTCCAACGTTTCAATCGTGCGTTCGACTTCTTTACTCATAACGACCGGTTTGTATAACCCGTACTCCGGTGAATCGTGTCCAGAGGTGTACCCAGGGTGCTGCGAGTGCTTTTGCTTCTCGACTTTATAAATTTTATACGTGCCGTCGTGGCAGTGACACACGTCGTCGTCTTCGAGAACTAATACCCGTTTGGTGTGCTCCACCATCGCGCTCGCATCCGAAGCAAAGTAGAATTCAACTTTCGAACTATTTGCAGTCGTCGTCGTAACCGTATCTGCTGCTGCTCCTGTCATTGATTTTCGTTTCTTACTACTCCCGCCGATGGTCTTTTTGTGAAGAATGTCATCCTCTCCGCCGTCCGAAAGGCCTCCCTCGATGACGCCCGAAACCTCGCCGCTATCGTCGGAAATGCCCATCAACAGCGGCGACCCTCTCTTCGCTGCGACTAATTCTCCCGGATACTTTGTCGATTTAAACACTAATGCGTAGGCGCCTTGCAACTGTCTGGTCACTTCCATCGCCAACTGACGAAATGTCACGTCTTTCTCGCCGCTCTCTTCAAACTTATCGCTCAAAAATTTACAGAGTTTCGGTATAACTTCCGTATCTGTTTGGGTTTCAAATTTCACACCTCTTCTTTCTAACATTGCCCGTAGCGGCGCGTGATTCGTAATAATTCCGTTGTGTACCACCACAAATTCATTCTCTCGCGAATCTGACGTGTGCGGGTGCGTGTTGATTCTATTAGGCGGTCCGTGCGTCGCCCACCGCGTGTGCGCGATGCTTGCGCAAAAATCCAAAGGCTTAATCGACGCGTTTCTCTTTTTCCCGTTGCTTCTATTACTATTTTTCGTCGTCGTCTCGTTACTCTTCGCATTAGAATTCAGGATGCCATCCTCCTCCTTCTCCTTTTCCTCATCCTCTTCCTCTTCGTCTTCGCCAAAAAGTTCTTTCCTCGCCAAAGCTTCCAAGTTGGCAATCTTCCCCACTTCTTTGCACACGACCACGCCTTTCTTCTCCTTTCTCGCGCGTCCTCGTCCGTTTTGCGCGTCCTCGTCTCCCTCCTCGTCGCTCTCGTCCACGGCAAACCCGGCGGAATCGTACCCTCGATATTCCAATCGTTTCAGCCCAACCAACAGCTTCTCCACGATTTCTTTTCGCGTCTTCGGGACGCCGCAGTTCAGGTACGCGAAAATACCACACATGATACCGACGCCTCCTCCTTCTCGTCGTCGTCGTCGTCGTCTTCTTCTTCTTCTCCCCGTCCTCGCTCGTGGTGGCGGGTGGTGGTGTTTTCGACGACGCTTTTGCGACTTGTCTCGATGTCGATTAATTTTCAGATTTTTTTTCCTTCCCTTTCAATATCTCTTTTTAGGGTTTGTGTTTAGGGTTCCAAACTTTGAAAAAAAGAGAAAATCAAATTTTGTCTGTGTGAATCCTGAAAAGACGCCATCCACGTACACGACGAAAACGACCGCGGAAAGAGAGGAGTGAGAGAGTGAGCGCGACGACGATATGTGCACGAGAGGACGACGCGCGACACCACTTTTTGATAAGGAGGACGCGCGTCCCCGGACGCGCGCTGCTTTTGCAGACCGCGACAAAGACGATGTCGATTTTGGGACGACAGTTACGATTTTAAAAGGCGAGAACTTGTCCTTCAACGCGCGCGAGAAGAAGAAGAAGAAGAAGAAGAAGAAGAAGAAGAAGAAGAACGAAGATGAGAAGGAAGGCGCGCGAACGATCGAGAAGAAAAGCGGGGTGGTCTCGCCAGAGGATCTCCTTTTTTTGAACGTGTTTCCCGAAAAGGCATTGAACGAAGACGAGGACACGAAGAATTTATCGCTCGACGGGTTGTTTGAAACGTTATCGGACGCGAACGATGATGTTTTACGCGAGGGAAATGAAGAAAAAGAAGAAGAAGAAGAGATGGACTCGCGGAAAAAAGGAGCAGTAGTAGACTCGCTTTCGCGCGTGCCGAACGACATCTTGTGCGAGATAACCGCGAAATATCTGAGCGCGAAAGATGTGTTGAGTTTGGAGCAAACGTCGAACACGTTTCGAGAAATTTTCTCACGAAACGAGCTGTGCTGGAAGAACCAATACCTGAAAAAATACCGATGGAGACCTGAAGAGCAGTGGGCGTTAGCGACGACGTTGCCGTTCTCGAGCGGATTGCAAAAAAAGGCGATTAAACCACCAAATGAGGGATGGAAAAACGCGTTGAAGAGAGCGGTTTTGAGGTCCAATTCCAAGGTAGTTGATGATGATGATGATAAAAGAGTCGTGATAACATGTAGCGCGACAAAAGATAAGGTAGAAAATATAAACGAGGCTTTAAAAAATCTACGAGATGGAGATGTCTGTGTTTTGGAAGCCGGGACGTATTACGGATCGATCAGAGTGCCAACCGGAGTACATTTGCGCGGTGTTAAATTGTCGCGGGAGGATTTGGTACACATTGTAGCCGATGATGAGCCGGCGATAGTAGGAGTTGAAAACATAAATTTCGGAAATAGTAACAACGCCGTGATGGTTTCGAACGTTTCGTTATGGAGACACCGCGCGGCTCGAGACGGCTCTATCGGATGTTTTGGACACCACCCGAAACACACCGCGTGCGTGCACTCTGAAAGCAAAAATATCAGGCTATCTTTGGAAACGTGCGATATCGTTTCAGCGGGTGAGGGTGTTGTTGCGCATAATTGTGAAGTGATTAATTGCGACGTCTCGTCTGCGTTATCTGGTATCGTCTTACGAAACGGCGACATTTCGGGTTGCGTCGTGACTTCTGCCATCGCCGAGGATCAAAAATCAAAAATCAACATTGACTCAGAAGCGTCGTCGCAGTCATCATCCGATGAGGCTGATGACGTCGAAATGCTTGTGTTAGTTACAGATGAGGACGAAAAAGAGGACGATGCAATATCGATCGATAGTCAATCATTGTCCGCGAGCAGAGTGTACGCATCGATCGTCATTTTGGGTTCCGATTGTGAAGACTCGGCGGAAATAACAAACGTGACGAGGAAAAACGATACCTCTGTGGATGTGAGAAATACTCGAATAGTGATGAACTCTTCCCACGGTATTTCGTGTCTCAATGGCGCCGAAGCTACCGTACGCGGATGTCTGATTGCTAATAACGAAGGTGGCGGAGTTTGCGTTGGTAAAAACTCTAGGATTCGCATGTTCGAAAATTTAATTGCGCTCAATCGCGGCATCGGATTGGCCATGTGGGGCGGGGGCTACGGAGAAGCGCTCCGGTGTGAGATTCGCGAAAACTCGCATACCGGCGTAGACGTTTCTTGTTTAGGCGTGGTAAAAGAAAGAAACAATGATTATTACAATATTTACGGCCGTGGAGGAAACGATGAAGATGGAGGAAACGAAACTGACGACGAAGAGTACGAAAGCGAGCTTATGTCGTTCTTGTTGGCGCAGAGACAACGCTACGCGATAACGCACCGAATCGTGTTGAAAGAGTGCCTCATCGATAATATCAACGTTTCTGGTGGAGCACACTGCGATGCGTTCGATTGCATTATCCGCAAAAACAGCAACGACGAAAAACAAACGTGCGTTTCCGTTGAAAAAGATTCCTTCCTCCGCATCTCTCCATCGTGAGAAATGGTGAGAGAAGAGCATGCGCGCATGTATAATTATTTATTTTGTTGTAAAATTCAGTATTAGAATTAAAAACTTGTGTTTCCATCATTTTTAATCCAGCACGATCGGGCTCTTCGCCAATGGCGATCGTTGTTGCTCGCTTCCTTCGAAAGTTTTATGTCCACTCGCCGACGTGTTTTCTTCGCCTTCAATTACTAAGTTCTTTGGTGACATGGGCGTTTGCGGAAAACGGACGTGTAGGCCTTTCTTCGAAGCAGACGTTGGAATCTCTTCCGTCTTATCCACGAAATCTTCGCCGCATAAAGTCAAATCTTCCTCCTCCTGCTCTTCCTCCTCTTCTTTTTCTTTTTCTTCTTTTTCTTCTTCTTCGTCGTCGCCTTGCGTGAATCCTAACCCGTCGTTATTTTCAAACGGCGTCGGCAAAGATGACACCTTTGAGACATCATCCGCGTTCATACCGTCCTCAGTGATGACATTAGCGACGGCGCTTTGCACGAGCGCTTGAACAACCGGAGTACTTCGCGCGACTTGTTCTTCTTGCTCTTCTTTTGGTTCTTCTTCATCACAAGCTCCTGTTTCGGATGCTGGAGGTGTCATTTTCTTCATCATGCTCGCATATTTCGCCTCCATGTCGTCTCCTTCGTCTGTTTCTTCGCTCGCGTCGTCCTTCGCCGGCGTTTGCATTTGTTGTTTTTCTTCGTTCGTAGGTTCTTGAACCTCTGTCGGCGGAAATTCAATATCAACACAATCTTGCGTTTGCGGGTCGAAAGCTTCCGCCGGCGCCGTTACTTGTTCATTTTGCTCATCGCCGTTAACAACGTCTCTTTCCTCTTCTCTTTCATCATCTTCTTCTTCTTCATTCACCGGTGGAGCAACTTGAGTGGCGTGGATATCGGCATTGTCCGTTTCCTGTTCGTTTGTGGTGTGCGTTCGGTTATCGTCGTCGTCCATTTCCATAGTTTCGTCGACTCTGGCGTCCTCGTCTTCCTCTTCTTCCATTTCGACGTGTAAACATTCTCCAACAACCATCATTTTTTTGTGCGCTTCCACATACGCCGCTTTCGAAAACGCGAGCGTTTCTTTTACCGTCGCTAACTCTTTCTCGCTGGCTTCTTTCGCTTTCACGGCCTCGTCGAGGTTCGCCTGTAACATTTCAGACTTTCCAATGGCATCTCCCCAGCGCTTGACCTCATCTTTACTCGCTTCGAGCATCGATTTACTTTCGTTGAGTTCTTTCTCGGAAGTTTCAAGTCTGTGCGTCAAATCTTTCACGCTCGTCTCCATCGTCGCTGACTCTTTCGCGTGTTTCTCAATCGCCGCCTTCATCGCAGTCGCATTTTCTTCCATAGATTTAATCTTTGCGTCTTTCTCTCCGATTTCCTTCATCTTCTCGCCGTTCACCTCGGTCAATCGTTCAATCTCCTTGTCCAAATCTTCCATTTCTTCCTTGCACTTCTCTTTCCAAGTGGTTGCATCCACTTTGTACGCCTCAAAATCAGCCTTGGTCGCGGCTTGTTTCTTCTCGAACTCTTTCTTCGCCTCTTCTACGTCCGTCTTCAATTTTGTATTCATCGTCTCGAACTCATCGCGCTCTCGAGATACCTCATCGATGGACTTTTTCAAATTCTCAATTTCCATTTGCTTTTCTTCCACTACCTTGGAGAGCGCTTCTCCGTCGACACCGTCTGCGCTCTTCCCTTTCTTTGACGGCGGCATCGGAAGCCCAGTCTCCACGTCTTTCTCCTCTTCTTTTTCTTCCCGCGCTTCTTCCTTCTCCTCTTTCTTCTCCTTCACGATTTCTTTTTCCGGGGACGCTCGTTTCTTCGGCGCGACACTTTTCTCCCCTTTCTTCAATCGATGTTTTGGCGTCCCGTAATTCGGTTCTACGCCTTTGTTCACTTGAAACTTAAAAAGGCACTTAAACGGGAACTCGATCAAGTCTTGGTCCTTCAAAGGGGTTGGTTTCCCTTTTTCGCAAGCGATTCCGTTTACGATGAGCCCGTTTCGGGAACAATCCGTGACGGTGACCGCATACCCCGACGTTTCGTTCGGATCTTTCACGCAGACAATCCTCGCGTGTTCCGCCGACACTATCGTTTGAAAAAAAGAGAGAAGGAGAAAGAGAGGAGACGTTATGACGAGGGTAAACGTTTGTGTGCGTTTCGAGGACGACAAAAGAACCAGCGACACCCTTTTCGTTTCGAGGCACTCGGCATTCTCGAAATGTGGGCACTCTCTTTCTTGGACGGGGACAAAAAAAACGAACGTTTACAAAAACGACGAGGCATTTTCCAACTTCTCCTCGCAAACGCGCGCACAAAAACCGTTCCCCCGCGCGCACAAAAGCAAAGAAAAAAAAACCGAACGTACCGCTGGGTAAGTCCAGAGCGAGGTCTGCGGTTTGCATCTTCGCTCTCGTCACGTTATCTTTCGCCATCAAGATTCGTCCCACGACGGCGTTCGAAAATCGCAGCTCGACGTTCGGTCCAATCAGCGCGCATCGCTTCGTCCCGACGCGGTTGCACTCCTCGCTCGTCCGGTCCACGTGTAAAACCTCCCGCGCCTCGTCGCTCGCGGCGACGAGCGTCGCGAACGGAGGAGCGCTTTTATGATCGTCGTCGTCGTCGTCTGTTTCTCTCATGATATAGCGTCGTCGTCAAAGTCGTCAAAGTCGTTCAAATGCAAGCGTCGATTGCTTTTTTTTTGTTCTCTCAATAAAGTTTTTGAAGAAAAATGTCGCACGTTTTTTTATTCTCCTCCCCCTTTCAAAGCAACCTAAACCCTAAACCCTTGTTTTGTTTAGGGTATTAGAAATCCGTATCTTCTTTTTGTCTTGAGGACTAACTGGCTGCGAACGAGACCGGATGCGCGCTTGAGAATATACTACCAAACGAACGACGAGAATGACGACGACGCGCCGCGACGGTGGTAAAGGCTTTCTCTGTCCTCCGCGCGAGAAGGAGGAGAAGACTCTTTCGTGGTAACGCGTCGCGTAAAAAAAGAGAGAGACAGAGACAGAGACGATGTCGATGATGTGCTTCGAGCGAGCGGCAGGAATGACGTCGACGTCGCGCGCGTCGTGCAGTCGCGACAACCACCACCACCGCCGCCGCCGCGAGGGGGGGAGGAGACGAAGACCCGACGGAGAGACGACGCTCCGTCGCCGCGGCGCCTCGGTGGTGGCGGCGGCGTCTTCGCGCGGCGCGGCGTTCTCGGCGTTCTCGTGCTCTGTGAGAGGACTTACGAAGCGGCGCGTTATCCCGGCATCATCATCATCGACTCGACGTCGCCGCGCGATTGGTGTCGAATGCAACGAGAACAACAACAAAGGGCGGACAGAGAACGACGAAAAGAGTACGTCCGCGCGGTTCGTCCGAGACAAAACGCCACCGCCGCCGCAACAGAGGAGACGGTACCGATCGAAACAACGAGAAGGGGGTGTCGGTGCAGGCGAGAGCTTCGTCCGAGCGATCGGTATGAAGTGCGACGCGAAAGAAAAGAGGGAAGAAGACGAACGGTCGACGAACGCGCGGAATGACGAGAAAGAAAACAGTAAATCGTGGCAATATTTAACGTGCACCGGCGAAACCATGGACGAAGACGATGAAAACGAGTGCCCATGGGAGAGCGGCGAAGACGACGAAAACGAAAAATACGAAAAGAACGTAGACGTGGACGAAGATGCGAAGAACATTTTCGACGCGTACAAAGATGATAGTAATAGCACGGAGAATATGAATTCGAGAGAAATCGCCTCGAAGTTTTTAAAGCGATTGAAACGATTAGCTGAGAAGCGAAAGCTGGATGAGTTGCTCCAATTTTTGGACGACAACGCGGGATTCGTGGCGACGTTGAAAGACGATAAGAAACTGTGCAGAGCGATTGCTTCGGCGTCCGTTGCAGCCGCAGCGAAATGCAGAAACTTTGCGTTCGCGATGATGCTTTTGAAAGCCGCCGAAGGTCCGTTCGCGTGCGGCGTTTCGTCCGCGGCGTATTCATCGATCATTATCGAAGCCGGACGCGTGAACGATTTAGATTTAGCTTTGACGGTATTCGAGTGGTGGAAGAAAGGAAGAGGTCCAATTAGCGCGCAGTTTGGCGCCTCGGCTAATAAGAACGGGAAGATGTTCGTTCCAAATTCGTTTTTATGGAACTTGGACGATGTCCCGAAAGGTGTCGACCGTCACGACCGCGTTGGCGTGAAATGGCACCCGCGACGAACCGCGCCGAGTCGAATGTTGTTCTCCCTCTTGGACGCGTGCGCGGAATGTGGAGACGTTCGTCGAGCAATTCATACAAAAACCGAAATATTATCCTGGGAAGGACGAGTAAAGCGTCCAGACGATTTTGAACGCGCGTGGTGCTCTGTTTTGAAAGCGCACTCGAGAAGTTCGGAACCTTTGAAAGCGTTGAGTGCGTTCGAGAAAATGCTGAAAACGAACGAAACGGAAACGAAGAAAAGTCTGTTAGCGCATAACATTCTCATGTCCGCGTGCGTCAAAGGCGGTCGACCAGATTGGGCCAGAGATATGTTGGAAAAAGCAAAAGAAAACGGATTGAAACCAGATTCGATTTCGTACGCGACGTGTGCCGCTGGAGAAACGCAAGCCGCTCGAGGTATTTTAGGATCGGATTACGCGTGCGACGTGGAAACGTTGAAGAGACTGTTTTGCGAGTACACGGAAATATCGAGAAGGAACAAAATTGCATACGGTGCGTTCGTTTCCGCGTTTTTGCGAAGAGGTGAAACAAACTACGCGATTGAAGTTCTCGAACATGCGCAAAACGATGGACCGTCCTCGTCTCGAAAGAAGAAATCATCGAAAGGCGGACATTCGTCTTTTGCGGTTTCGCCAAACTCATACTTTTTGGTCATGCGACACGCGGCAAACGAAGGCGACGTCGATGGCGTGAGAAGACTATCTAAAATGCTCCGCAAACATCCCAAAGACACCGCTTTGTTGAGAGCAGAAGCGGCTTTGTACGAATCGGAGGCATTCGCGGCGGCGAACGACGTCGAAGGTGCGAGAGACGCCATCTTTCGCGCGCAAAACGCCGGCGAGACCGAAGCCGCAAAGGTATTGAGAGAAGCGAGCGAGAAAGTTTTGGTCGCTTTGTTCGTCGAAAACGAAATGGACGAAAACGACGTGTCGCCAAAGAACGTGCCGAAAGCGAGAAACGTCGCGAGAGCGTTGAGCTTACTCGACGGCGCTTGGAGTTACGATGAGTTCGATCAGGAAACTGGGAAAGGCGAGTTCCCGAAACCACCCCCGAAAGAAGGGTACGAAAAAGCCATCGAATTTGGAAACGTCTCTCCGTTAGCGTTTAAAACTGGTTTGAATCCGAACGATTCCATCGAAGAGGCGAGAGACTCGGACGCTTTACGAATATATTCCTGCGAAGAATTGGTCGAGATGAGCATGTTGGCCAGACGCATGGACTCGGGCCGCGTAGTTTTAGAACGAGCGAACGAAAATACAAAGTGCGAGAAAGACGTGATCGTTTTAGATGGCTTTGGCGAACCCATGGGTGTTTTAGAAAGAACTAGAAATCAAGAAGATGACGAATTTGCGTCCGCGGAGACTCTGATGAACTCATCGCTCCTCGTTACCGCGTCTCTGAAAACGTCCACGATTGGCGACGTCGCTTTGGCGTGCTTCGAGAATTCAAACGACGTCCCAATCGCAATCGTCGACGAGAGCAGCAAAGCGTTAATCGGAGCGATATTTCACGAAGACTTGTTCGAGAAAATGAAAAATTCTACCATCAAGAAGACGAGCAAAGAAGAGGAAGGAGATGACGTGTTTGAAAACAATAATAACAAAATGAGCGATCCGAGATGAAAAAACTATACCAACTACCGCGAAAAAGCGCACGCGCAGCTGATGGATTGATATACATGAACGGTCAAAAGTATGCAAAAAGTATGCAGTAGATGTGCAGTTTGGTATACGGAAGACTTTTAAATAGAGTATTTACATTTTTCATCATAACTTTAAATTACCGAACCGTACGTCTCTTCTCGTTCGGTTTTATTTTTGCTATCGTCGCCGTCGAGAAAGAGAAGTTTGTCATTCTCAGTGTCTGCGAACAGCGCGAGCGTTGGTGATGACGTTTTTCTTTTTCGCGCGAGCGCAAACGCCATCGAAAAGATTGTCATTGCAATGAAGATCTTCGTGCCGACCGTCGAAGGAGGTGTAAAGGATAAGAAATTCGCGGCGGAGGACCATCGAGCCGCGCCCAAAGAAACTTCGGCGTTCGCAGTGGTCTCCGACGCTTTATTCGCTTTCTTCTTCGTAGTCAACGTATCTGGGCGGCTCGCAGACGAGATCTCGAGAGTGTGACTGCGAGAAGACGCAGAAGCGGATAGTTCGTTTCGAGACTCCGTGCCTCCCAACGCGCCCGCTGAATCTGCGCCAGATTCGCACCCCATCCTAATTCCACCTATTTCTTCTTTGAATGCCGGGTTCGACGCAAAGTCGGAAACCATTGATCCTAGCTTGTCGGCGTTTACGGTCAACTTGTAAACACCAGGCTCGGCGTTGTAAGGCCATTTGGCCATGATAGTACCCCGATCTCCTGTCAGGCACGTGAACTGATAGTGGAAGAAAACCGCACTCGAAGAAACCGCGCCTGATTCAACAGAATCACCCTTGCACGTCTTGACGCGCTCGACTGCGTAACTCATGTGATCGGATTTTAGCTGCGGACATATAACTGGTTCCGAATAGTCGATGGTTAGAAGTCGATTATAGACAGAAACAGAGGTGATCTCTGGCGCTGTAACGTCAACAACGACGTTCAAGTTTTCATCCGTTACAGATCCCTTAATTTCTGAAGTTGCGAAAGAATCGTATCCAGAGCAAAACACTTTCGCTCGAACTTCCCACGTGCCATCTTTCAGGCCGTTTAGGAAATATTGACGCTCTACGTTCCATTTGAATGTGCACCCTTCGCCGCGAGCGGATTTGCATTGCACATCTGCATCTTTGACGTCCCGCTTCCAAATGTTCGGGTCGTCACCTAACATATCCCACGAATTTATCCATTCACCTTGCCCAAGCTTTCTCCATTGCACCCGGACAAATTCGACATTTGGATGAACTAAATGATTCGTCTTCTTCAAATTACCCTCGACGTAGTCGGCTGACCACAGGTTCAGTGGATCCGGGTTCATCAATGTTATGTTGATGTACGGAGAAGTTTTCTTTGACACGAGGGTGTTTAGATACGTGTTGTAGGTGGTTGCGTCCCACTCAACTTTTGGACACTCCCGTTCCCATTTAAAATCTCCAAGGTACGCCTTGGAGGAGATCGGAGACCGGTACAAAATGTCCCTGGACATTGTCCATTCGCACTCAGAAACTAACTCAACGCCAATAGAAGAATACTTTTGGGAAAACTTCCCTTTCTGAATATTCAACGACAGACGAGTATATTTTAAGTTACCGTTATCGTCAACCGAAGGTACGTCGTGTAACGGGACCAACTGTTGGAACGGAGCAAGATTTGGCACGCCGTTGACTGTGAATGATAAATCCAACATATTTCCACCAAAATCACCGGTGTATTGAGATCCAGATATTAACTGCAATCCGTATATGTGACTTTCTCTGTAAGGAGATTCGTTGGTGATGATAATATCGAACAAAGCGTTTTGCCCAGGCGGGATAAATTTGTTATTCACGCCAGGTGCCCACGCAGTCTCCACAATCAAACCAGATTCTCTCCATAAAGTATTGGGTTCTCCCGGGCATTTCGACGCGCCGCCAATGGTTCTGAAAATGGGAGTTCCAAAGCGCTTGTCTGTTGAAACTGCCACTACAAACTTATCGTAGGGGTCAGGATCGCCCAAGCTGTACGAGACTTCGAGATTACCATACTTTGCCCAGGCCATGGTGCGCTCGAGAGAGGCTGACTTACCTTTGTTGTCATGATGCTCCGCTGCTCCTGTAACGATCGAAACCGCGGTCTCCATCTCGTAACCTTCCCCGGAACCAGCTTCTCCCTCGATTACCCAAGAATAACCCCAAGAATCAATGTTAGACGATATAGCTGAATTAAATTCAAGCGCATGCCCACCTCCCGAAAAGGTTAGGTAAATGTTTTGCTCCGAACCCGTGGCTTTCGGTTCTAATTTTGGATCGTTCTTGTCTTCGCCTCCAAACCTGAATGGAGCCTTTGTGCCAAATACTGAGGAATCCATATACTTCGCCGCAGCGTCCTTATCGAAGAACTTGGGATCAAGCACCATCC
>MDSZ01162022.1_pt1 | contig 15080 bp, 14 predicted proteins | sample 811201 | NCBI WGS metagenome assembly MDSZ01 (sample SAMN05326647, study PRJNA326480) | marine metagenome | isolation source: seawater | place: Indian Ocean: North | collected 2010
AAGAGATGAATCACTTCACTCAAAAATGGGATGTCAACTATTCAGACATATGTGTGATGAATATCCTGAACTTTTAGATGAGGTTAGGGATGATGTTACTCAGGCGGCCAAATATATGGTAGAGATGGAACATAAGTTTATCGATAAGATGTTTGAGATGGGTGATTTGGAAAATATGAAAGCAAATGATTTAAAACACTTCATATCTAAAAGAGGTAATGAAAAATTAAAAGAATTAGGATATGAAGGTGTATTTGAGTGGAATGATAAGAAAGCTTCTAATTTAGATTGGTTCTATCATTTGACAGGTGGAACAACACATACAGATTTCTTCGCAGTAAGACCTACTGATTATTCGAAGGCAAATGAAGGTGAAGATTTTAACGATATTTGGTAAAAAAAGTTATGAAAAATTACGGTGAAAATTTAGGTTGGGAAATAGACGTAGATTTCCCTTCTTGGGCAAATACAGAAATCTACGTTAAAACGATATCAAAAGGATATCTCTTAGAGGGTGAAAAACCCAAAGATGCATATTGGAGAGTTGCAACAACGGTTGCTCGAAGATTAGGTAAACCTTCAATGGCTACAAAATTCTTTGACTATATTTGGAAGGGATGGTTAAATCTCGCAACACCTGTACTATCTAATACAGGTACAGATAGAGGATTACCTATCAGTTGTTTTGGAATTGATGTTGCGGATTCTATTCAGGATATAGGAACTAAAAACTTAGAAATGATGTTACTCGCCAAACATGGTGGTGGAGTAGGTGTTGGTTTGAATATGATTCGACCAGCAGGTTCTAATATTACACAAAACGGAACATCCGATGGTGTTGTTCCATTTGCTAAGATTTATGATTCCACAATCCTCGCTACAAATCAAGGAAGTGTTCGTAGAGGAGCCGCATCTGTAAACTTAAACATCGAACATGAAGATTTTGATGAGTGGATTGAAATCAGAGAACCTAAAGGTGATGTAAACAGACAATGTTTGAATTTACATCAATGTGTGGTTGTTGGTGATAAGTTTATGAGAAGATTAGAAGATGGTGATTCTGAAGCTCGTAGAAGATGGGGTAAGGTACTTCAAAAGAGAAAAGCGACTGGTGAACCTTATGTAATGTACAAAGGAAACGTAAATAAACAAAATCCACCAATGTATAAGGATAATGGGTTAAAAGTATTTATGACAAATATTTGTTCTGAGATTACATTACATACAGATGAATCACATTCGTTTGTTTGTTGTTTATCTTCATTGAACTTATCAAAGTATGATGAGTGGAAACATACTGATTTGATTTATACTGCAAGTTGGTTCTTAGATGGTGTACTATCAGAGTTTATCCAAAGAGCTAAGAATATGAGAGGATTCGAAAACGCAGTACGTTCAGCAGAAAAAGGTAGAGCATTAGGATTAGGTGTATTAGGATGGCATACATACCTACAACAAAAAGGTATTCCATTTGATTCACTTCCTGCTCAGTTCGAAACTCGTAGAATTTTCTCACAACTAAAGATTGAATCAGAAAGAGCAAGTAGAGATATGGCATCTGAATTAGGTGAACCATTGTGGTGTAAAGATAGTGGATTCAGAAACACTCACCTAAGAGCCGTTGCACCAACCGTATCCAACTCTAAGTTGGCAGGTAATGTATCACCTGGTATAGAACCTTGGGCGGCAAACGTATTTACAGAACAAACCGCAAAAGGTACGTTCATTAGAAAAAATAGAGAATTAGAAAAAGTACTTCGTAAAGTAGGTATAAATAAAAAAGAAACTTGGGATAAGATATTGGCCGATGGTGGTTCTGTACAAGGAATCAACGAATTGGATAATTGGGTATTTTGTGATGGTAAACTAACCGAAAAAGGTGATGATATTGATACACATAAATGTGATAGTGTAAAGGATGTATTTAAAACATTCAAAGAAATAAATCAGTTAGAGTTGGTTAGACAAGCCGGAGTTAGACAACAATACATAGACCAATCCGTATCTTTAAATCTCGCATTCCCATCACAGGCTACTCCAAAGTGGATGAATCAGGTTCATATGGAAGCTTGGAAACAAGGTGTAAAAACTTTGTACTACACAAGAACTGAATCAGTACTTAGGGGTGATATTGCAGAACAGGCGATGAATCCTGATTGTATTAGTTGTGATGGATAATTTTATAAGTTGAATTAGATTAAAAGGAGTAAGAAGATGAAGTATCTGTATTTTTCGGCACAATGGTGTCAACCATGTAAAACGTTAGCACCAATTATGAATGAAGTTTCGATGAAAATTGAAGTTGAAAAAATTGATGTTGATGAAAATTATGAAAAAGCACAACAATATGGGGTTAGAAATATTCCAACGGTTGTATTGTTAGATGGTGGTGGTGAAGTAAAAAGGTTTATCGGAGTCCAACCGAAACATCAGTACTTAAATCCTCTATAATTTGGATATATCAAAAAAAAGTTGTATATTAGTAAAAATAGTTATGTATGTGTGGAATCTTAGGCGGTAATGTATTTAAAGATATCGGTGAAGTAAAAAATGGATTAACATCAATGTTTCATAGAGGAACAGATGGTAATTCTATTTTTCAATTCGAATCAGGTATGTATATGACTCATAACCGATTATCAATACAAGATTTATCAGAATCAGCAAATCAACCATTGATATCAGATGATGGTAGATATTATCTTGCTTTTAATGGTGAGTTATGGAAATCTACTTTTGATAAATTTGATAAACCTTTGAGAAAAAAGTATCAGTTTAAAACTGATAAATCTGATTCTGAACTATTGTTGTATTTTATTATCGAATACAAAGATAATCTTAAACAGATGTTGAATGAATTAGAGGGTATGTTTTCATTTGCCTTCTATGATAAGGAAGAAGATAATCTAACATTAGGTAGAGATTTTATTGGTAGATTACCATTGTATTATTATCACGATGGACAGTATATCGCATTTTCATCTGAAATCAAAGGTTTATCTACTTCTTTAAATTTACCTTATTATAACATTGATAAAGGTTCTAAATTTAACTCTGAGTACAAAAACAAAGAGGTTATAAAGATAGTAGAACCTGGTACTTACATAACATATAATAAATTAGGATTCTTAAATGAAGTAAGATATTTTAATTTTAAAACTCCTACTTACTATCCCACAACCGATGAACAATTAAAAGAGTTTGAAGGTGAAGATTTGGGGATTGATTATTACGCAAAAGAATTTAGAAAGTATTTAGAAAAGGCAGTTGATGATGAACTAATCTCAGATGTACCTGTATGTACAATATTGAGTGGGGGTATAGATTCAACTGTTATCACATATTTACTATCTAAACGATTACCAAATATAGAATCATTTGTTGTTAATGTACAGAGTGATAAAAATCTCAAAAGAAAAGATGATTTGTATTACGCACGAATGGCATCAAAAGAGTTTGGTATAAAACTAAATGAGGTTAATATCAAAAAAGAAGATGTTGAACATTATTTAGAAGAATCTATTTGGGCATCTGAAACACATAAGTGGACTCAAGTATCACCATCAGTAGCTCAATTATTTTTATCTTGGGAAATTAGAGATAAAGGATATAGGGTAGTATTTGGTGGTGAAGGTTCAGATGAAATATTCGCATCTTATGGTGATGTTTTTAGATTCTGTTGGCCAGTACCATTAGATTATCATAAACGTAGAGTTAATTTACTTAATAATCTACATAAAACAAACCTTATTAGAACCAACAAAGCAATGATGTATGGTGGTAAGGTAGAACTAAGAACACCATTCTTAAATAAGGCATTGATTGATTTTGGGTTGAGAATACCAACCAAATACAGAGATGAAAATGGTGGTAAAGGTAGAATTATGAAGTATGTACTTAGAAAAGCATTTGAAGGCGAGATTTCAGATGAGTTACTTTGGAGACCTAAGAAAACATTCCAAGTGGGATGTCATACAGATTACCTTAAAAAAGAAAAAGAGAAATTAGAATCAATATTTGAAAAACTATTTGTAAATGGGGAAATACCAGAACATTATATTAAAAGACAAATCGGACATAACACCAGTCGTATTAGAACGATTTCCATCAGCTAGTGTATTAGGAGCTTACGATAAAGTTGATACAACAAATGCTGATGATGTAAAACTAATATCTACTAAATTTAGTAAAGTTGGTAAAGTTACATTAGAAAGATATAAGAACTTAGAATGGGTTGTTTGTAGGGCACATGGTGTTGATACCGTTAATATAGAAGAGTGTAGAAAAAGAAATGTAGGTGTTGTTGCAACAGCTCCAACCGCTAAACCTTGTGGTGAGTGGATTTGTGATAAGATTACGGATGATGATGCGATTTTAATATTTGGAAATGGTTCTATTTCAAAAGAGGTACAAAAACGAATAGGTAATTTCAATGTAGTAAATAGTAAAACAGAACAAAAGGAAATTGATAGATATTTGAAGTTTTGTAAAACAATTATTATTACTATTCCACTAAATAAAAATACAAAAAACTATTTCAATAGAACATTGTTCTCAAAAATCCAAAATGATGTAACAATCATATCAATCGCAAGGGGTGATGTAATCGATAATGGAGCGTTATTGGAGTTTTCATCATCAGGTAAGTTAAAAATAGGGCATTTTGATATGTTATCAACGGATATTAGAAATACATTAATATCACAAAAAAATATTAGATATTATGAACATACATCTTGGGAATATAATCAACCAAAAGATTCAAATGGAAAGTTAGGTGGTTATGTTAATGTAGAGTTTGCAGATAATCTAAAAAAAGTAATAGATAGTTGTTTAGAGAACAAAGTTAAAAACCCACATTTAAAAAGGTTGGATAACGTATGGTTTTAGGATTAAATACAGATACACCATTAGAAGAGTATAAAATAAAAGGTAGAAGTGTTTGGGTAAAAAGAGATGATTTGATGGGTGATGGTATTCATCTACCACCTTGGGGTAAGATGGCCGCTATTTACGAATTGGTAGATAAGTACATCGATAAATCCAAACCACTTACTCATCTATCAGTTGATGGTAGTTGGAGTGGATGGACACTTGCGGCTGTATGTGAAGATTTAGGTATTGAATTTTATTATTCTCATCCTGATTCTAAAAAGATATCAAAACAATTATTAAGTGAGGTAAAAGAAAAATACCCAAACTGTAAATTTAATCCCATCAAACCTAATATGATGGCCATTATGTATAACTCTTTGAAGAAACAAGCCAGAGAAAAGGGTTGGCAAATGTTACCTTATGCATTCGACCACGATTTCTACAAAAATTATTTAAAGGATAGAATTCAACCATATAAACATTTTAAAAATTTAGTGGTATCAAGTGGTAGTGGAGTAACAATTTCAGGTCTGTTAAAAGGATTCTTTGAAGAAGAATTAAAAGAGTTTTGGCCACAAACAGAGAAAAGAGCTTGGACCACTTGTGTATCATCAGAAAGTTCTATCAAAAAAATGTTTAAGAAAAATGGATTAGCTCAGTTACCAATTGATATTCGTAAATCAGAATATGATTTTGATGATAGGTTAGAGTGGTATGAAACACCATTTCCATGTAATCAGTTTTGGGATATTAAACAATGGAAGTGGTTAGAAGAAAATATTGATAAATTAGATGGTGATATTTTATTTTGGAATATCGGTGGAAAATATTTGTATAATTAAAAGATTTTTTGTATATTAGTATATTATGGATAAAGTAAAAGAGTATTTTGAGCAGTTTAGAAATATGGAGCCATACTTCGAAATCAACGAAGAACAATGGACTTACATAAAAGAAACATTTCCGAAGGATGAAGTAAAGGAATGTTTAGCTGATATTTTGATGGATTACGAATTACCAACCGCAGAGATTTCTGAGTTGGATGCGTATAAAGATTTTATGAAACTAAAAGGAATCCGTTGGAATGAATTATTAAAAGAAAATGAGTGGTTTCAAAGAAAAGCAAGTGAATCAAAGTATCCATTACTATTCAGAGGTAAACCACAATATATTCGTAGATTAAATTCAGGTAATAATGCATCAAACTACTTCCAACAAGAAAATCGTTGGGGTGTAGATGGAACGGTATCACCTGGCCCAAAACGAACTTGGGAAACCAGAAAGTTTATGGTAACACTTATGGGTGGATTATATACTCTAAAGTTTCCAAAGGTAACAAGAAACGAACTAAGAGTTTGTTTGAGTTTGAGAAAGTACATTTGTTCAGCATTTAAACCAAATGTTGCGAAGGTGTTCTATGAAATGATGGGTTCTGAGAATGTATTAGATTTTAGTGCAGGTTGGGGTGATAGGTTCGCAGGATTTATGGGAGCATCAACAACTAAACATTATGTTGGGTTAGACCCACGTAAAGAGAACCATCCATTATATCAAATGCAAGGTGAGTTCTACAACAAACATTTAGGATTCTTTGAAGAGGATAAAAAGTGGGAGTTCCATTGTACACCTGCTGAGGATTTTGATTTCACTCCATATGAGAATCATTTTGATATGGTATTCACATCACCACCATATTTTTCAGTAGAAAGATATTCATATGATGATACTCAAAGTTGGATTAGATACAAAACAATTGATGATTGGAATAAGAACTTCTTACACGCTACATTAGAAAAAATATGGCCATCAATCAAAAAGGGTGGTTATATGGCAGTAAATATCGCAGATGTATATGGAACATCAGAAGGTGAAAGAAGATATTTAGAAATCACAAATCCAATGAATGATTTTATTAAATCTTTGGGTGGTACTTACGAAGGGTGTTTGGGTATGGAAATGGCTAAAAGACCTGGTTCTGTAGGTGCTGGTTTAGTAATAGAAGGTGATAGAGATAGATACACCGAAGAAGAACTAAGAAAACACGATGAAAATGTAGGTAAAACTTTTTGTGAACCTATTTGGATTTGGAAGAAATAATTCGTATATTGTGGTAACTTTTACATTTAAGGGAAAAACATATGAGATAGTATCAGATGATTCTATGAGAACATCAGAGGACTTACTTAGAGATTTTGAGTATTGTGTAGAAAAATGTGATTGGAAAACAATAGAGAATCGAATAATAAACGGAACAACTTGGGGTTGGTTGAAAGAAATAAAAAATAGTTAATGTATCAAAACGTATATTACGAAAAAGATAATGGTATCATTCATTGTTGGGATGACCAAAAGGGTTACTTTACTTCTAAGTATCGTAGATATGCCTATTACAGAGATGGTAATGGAGCACATGAATCTATATATGGTGAACGATTAAAAAAGATAAACTTTTGGAAAGCTGAAGATAATCTAAAACTTTACGAATCAGATGTAAATGAGGTTACTCGATTTTTGATTGATAACTACGGTGATTCAGATGAAGTATCAACGGGTCACGTAACAATGACATTTGATATTGAGGTTGAGATGAATAGTGGATTACCTAATACAGATATCGCTGATAATACCATTACATCTATAGCGTTCCACGATTCAGCAACTAATGATTACTCAGTTTATGTACTAAATGAAGGAAGTGAAATAAACAAAACTATCAAAGGTGCTAAGGTTCGTTCATTCCGTACTGAAGAAGATATGTTAATCGCCTTTGTAAATGTTTGGGAAGAAATATCACCAACTATAATCACTGGGTGGAACATTGATTTCTTTGATGTTACATATCTTTACAACAGATTGAAAAAAGTATTAGGTACTAAACAGGCAAATAGATTATCACCGATTGGTAAAGTTCATTGGAACAAATATCGTAAGAGGTATATTATCGCAGGTGTATCGGCTTTAGATTACATAGCACTTTACAAAAACTTTACATACACTCAACTACCGAACTATCGTTTAGATTCTGTGGCTCAAAAAGAGTTGGGTAGAGGTAAGATTGAATATGAAGGAAACTTAGACCAATTATTCAGAGATGATATTGAGAAGTTTATTGAGTATAACTTAGTAGATGTGGAATTAGTAGTGGATATGGATAAGAAACTACAATTCATCGATTTGGCTCGAGCCATTTGTCATGCAGGCCACGTTTTCTATGAGGATTTTTTATTCTCATCGAAATGGTTAGAGGGTGCGATTCTAACATTCCTTAGAAGAAATGGAAGGGTTGCACCTAATAAACCATTAAGAAGGAATCGTAATCCTGATGGTTCTGATGGTGAAGATAAGTTTATCGGTGCTTATGTAAAACAACCCAAACCTGGTCTTTACAAATGGGTTTATGATTTGGATTTAACATCACTATATCCATCAATCATTATGAGTATCAATATTTCACCTGAGACTAAGTTGGGTAAAGTTAAGAACTATACAGCTGAACTTCATATGAAAGGTAAGATGGATTCGTACTCAATTATAGATAATGAGGGTAATGAATCTAACCCAATGCCTAAAGATAAGTTTATGGAGTTTATTAAACAACAAAAACTATCAGTTGCATCGAATGGTGTTTTGTATAGAACTGATAAAGTTGGTATCATACCTGAAATTCTAAATGTTTGGTTTGATAAAAGGGTGGAGTATAAAGACCAAATGAAAAAGTTTGGTAAAGCTGGAAATGATGAAAAGTATAAATTCTTCGCTCAACGACAGTTAGTACAAAAGATTATGTTGAACTCCCTTTACGGAGTATTGGGATTACCAGCATTTAGATTCTACGATGTTGATAACGCAGAAGCAGTAACACTTACAGGTCAAACTGTAATTAAAACTACTGAGATGATTGCAAATCAATATTATAGTAAAATTACTGGTGAGGAAAAAGATTATAACATCTATGTAGATACTGATTCTGTATTCTATCAAGCCGCACCATTAGTAAAGGTTAGGAATCCTGAGATTGATGAAAACTCAGATGAACAAATGATTCCTGCGATTCTATCAGTTGCACAAGAAGTTGAAGGACACATCAACAAAGTGTATGATACAATGGCATTAAAAATGTTTAACATTCATTCACATCGATTTGATATCAAACAAGAAACTATTGCCAAAGGTGGATTTTGGGTATCAAAGAAAAGATATGCACAATGGATTATCAATGATAATACTGTTGATTGTGATAAATTAGATGTAAAAGGTTTGGATGTAAAGCGGAGTTCGTTCCCAACATACTTCAAAGAAGTTATGGGTACGGTGTTAATGGATATTCTGAAATCTACAGATAAAAATGAGATTGATGATTATATCCTAACTAAGAAAGATGAAATGAAGAAAACTAATTTCATCGATATCGCTAAGAACTCAGCAGTTAAAGGTATGAGTAAATATCTGTTTAAGAATCAGGCATTAGGTGAATTCCAAAAGGGTACACCCGCTCATGTAAAGGCGGCGATAACTTATAATCAATTACTCAAATACTACAAAGTACCTTACAAATATGAACCAATGAAAGATGGTGATAAAGTAAAGTGGGTATATCTAAAAAATAATCCGTTAGGTTTAGATTCTGTAGCATTGACTGGATACAACGACCCAAAGGAGATTTTAGATTTAGTAAAGGGGTATATTGATTATGATTTGATTTGGCAAAAAGAGTTGGAAAATAAGTTAGATGATTTCTATGAAGCGATGGATTGGGAGAAACCATCGGCCAATATGAAAAAAGCTTCACAATTCTTTGGATTTTAAATATATTTTTTGTATATTAGTATAATATTAAATTTTAACAAATAAAAAAAGGTAAATTATGGAAAAAAACCGTATTAATCGATTTGTACAAAAGTACAATCTTGCTGGTTTAATCGAATCAGTAAAATGGGATGTAGAGGGTACAACTCTATCTACATCATTTATTTCAGATGATAAATCTGTATTGGGAACAGTAACAACAACAGATTTTGATTTTGATAACGGAAGTTATGGAGTATATGATACTACCAAATTCACAAAAATGTTATCTGTATTAGAAAATGATGTTGATTTATCAACTACATCTGTAGAAGGTAAATCTGTATCTCTTAATATTTCAGATAAAGGAACATCGGCAACTTATATGTTGGCTGATTTATCAGTTATTCCTGTAGTACCTGATTTAAAACAATTACCAAACTTTAATGTAGAGGTTACAATTGATTCTACATTTATCAATAGATTCAACAAAGCAAAAGGAGCTTTGGCTGATGAAAAGAACTTTACATTCGAATGTAAAGGTGGTAATGGTAAAATTATCATTGGACACTCAAACATTAATACCAATAGAATCTCTATTGATGTTGATTGTAAGTGTGATGGGGATATAGACCCAATCTCTTTCTCTGCAGATTTCCTAAAAGAAATCCTAAACGCAAACAGAGATGCAAAAACGGCGAGTTTAAAGATTTCAACTGATGGGTTGGCCCACCTTCACTTCGAAGTTGATTCTTATACATCAGATTATTATTTAGTTCAGATACAGGCATAAGAATGAATTATTTTTACGAACGGTCACAATTTTCCAAATTCAAATCAAATACAACTTATCATCAGTTACTACAAATGACTGATGATGAGTTTACTGATTGGGCCAGAACTTTACGAAAAGAAGTTACTGAGCAGTGGGACGTATTTGGAACACCACCTGTGATTGGTAAAAATAAAGATGGTATCATTAAGAACTTTAAGAAACTTAAATCTAATCCAGCAGATTATTGGGAAAAGGATTTAAGTGGTGATGAAGAATCATTGGGTATTATCAAAAACTTTAATAAAGATGCATCAGTAGTAAATCAGTTCTTTCCTACAATGTTGAAAACTAAGATTTCAATCGGTAAATCTGCAGATAATGGATTATCAATATACGACCATTTCTCAGACCCAGATATGGAAGATAAGTTTGTTCGTATTATGAAACGAGCAGTAAAAAGAGATTCTATGTATTCTTGGTCTCGTTCAATCGTAGATAAGAAAGATGAAAATCCATTTTGGAACGGACAGGGTGCTATTGACTTTATTAAAGATGTAAGTGATGGTAAAGTGTTTGTTGGTAAGTATTCTGGTTTTAACATTTGGATTTCAAAAGTAAACACCAGAACTGTTACAAACTATGGTACTTTTAATCAACAATACATTGGTACTAAAAACTTATATCTTACCGCAGAACAGGTTCAACAACTAAAAGATGATGGTTATCTAAATGATACTCAATTATCTAATATTGATAGAATAGAATCAGAGTGGACATCTGAAGCAGGTACAACCCAAACTTATATTTATCAGATAAGATGGTATGAAAAAGAAGTAGGAATATTTCCAAAGATTATTCAGGTATTTAGATTAAGTTGTGGACAACCAGCAGTGAACTTTCCAGCATTAACTGCTAAGTGGATTTATGAAAACTACACATCACATATTGAACAAGATGAACCATTACATATTTATGATTCATCGGCAGGTTGGGGTGGTAGAATCATAGGAGCTATGAGTAGTAGAAAGAAAACTCACTATATTGGAACAGACCCTAATCCTGATAACTTCATTGATGATTTAGGTATCACAAGATATCAGTATGTTGCTGATTTCTACAATAAGAATTGTGTTGATGATTTTTCAGATAAACTTACATCATTCTTTGATGTAAAACCACAATCAAATACTTTTGAAGTATTTCAAGATGGTTCTGAGTTGATTCATAACAATCCTGAGTTCCAAAAGTATAAAGGTAAGTTAGATATATCATTTACATCACCACCTTACTTTAATAGAGAACAATACTCACAAGATGAGAATCAATCCTTCAAAGCGTATGGTGAATACGATGATTGGAGAGATAACTTTTTGAAACCTACACTAACTACAATCTATGAGTATCTAAAGAATGATAGATACATCCTATGGAATATCGCTGATATCAAAATCGGTGAGAATACTTACTATCCATTAGAACAAGATTCTATTGATATATTAGAGGATTTAGGTTGTGAGTATAAAGGTAAACTAAAAATGTTAATGACACGAATGGTTGGGTTAGACCCATCTAAGAGTGGAATTAAAAATGCAGTAGAGTACGATGGTAAATCGTACAAATTTGAACCAATATTTGTATTTCATAAAAAATGATAAGAACTGAAAACACATTGTGGGTTGAGAAGTATAGACCCGATACATTAGAAGGATATGTTGGTAATGAACATATTCTACAGAAAGTAAAAATCTATATAGAGAATGAGGATGTACCTCATCTACTCTTATATGGACAGGCTGGTACAGGTAAAACTACATTGGCCAAAATCATTACAAATCAAATAGATTGTGATGTTATGTACATTAATGCATCTGATGAAAACTCAGTAGATGCAGTTAGGGATAAGATTAGAGGATTCGCCGCTTCTGTTGGATTCAGAAAGTGGAAAGTAATTATATTAGATGAATCTGATTATCTTACACCAAACGCACAAGCGGCACTTCGTAATTTGATGGAAACCTTTTCTAAAACTACGAGATTTATTTTAACTTGTAACTATGTAGAAAAGGTAATAGACCCAATTCAGAGTAGATGTCAAACATTTGGAATTACACCACCATCTAAAAAAGAGGTGGCTGTAAGATTAAAAGATATCTTAGATACTGAAGAAGTGAAATATGATATGCCTGATTTAGTTACATTGGTAAATAGTGGATATCCTGATATTCGTAGAGTTCTAAATGCAGCTCAAAGACAGGTAGTAAAGGGTGAGTTGAAGATTGATAAAACATCAACGATTCAAGCCAACTATATGGATGAAGTATTAACTTTGTTGAAATCGGATGGGAATGTAAAAGATATATTCACATCAATCAGAAAAGTTATCGCAGATTCTAAAGTAAAAGATTTTACACCATTCTACAGATTTCTGTATGATAATGTAGATGATTACGCAAATGGTAAAGTGGGTAATACAATATTGAAGATTGCTGATGGACAATACAAAGATGCATCAGTAGTTGATAAAGAAATCAACATTATGGCTATGATGTTGGAAATAATAATTGATATAAAAGGATAATTATGGCAAAAAGAAAAGGAAAAGTTATTGGTATGGGTGGTAAACCACAACAACCACAACAACCACAAATGAAGTTAGACCCAACAAAACTCCCAACAGTTACTTGTGAGAATTGTGATTCTATCTTTTGGGAAGAAGTAACAATGTTTAAAGAAGTTCCAGCGGTTCAATCACCAAACGGACAGAAATCAATGTTACCGATTCCTGTAGTTAGATGTGCAGAATGTGGACACGTATCAGAAAAGTTTTTACCTAAAGAGTTATTACCTTAATGGCAAAAGCGAAAACTATATTTGAACACTTATCTGGTATTAAAGAGAAGAAGGTAAAATGGGATACATTATCTGATATGGATAAGAAAACCTTTTCACCTTTTATCATTAATAGATGGTTAAGTATGAATATGGGGTTATTACCCATTGTAAATATTCTACAGAAATACACCATTGGGTTGTTATCTGCTAGAGATGTTTACAAAGTATATTATGATTACCTACCTAAACAAAAAACATTTGATAAGTACATCAAAGGTAAAAAGGAAGGTAAACATAATAAAGAAATGTTATCACATCTATCTAATTGGTATGGTGTATCTCAAAGAGAGGTTATAGAATATTTAGATATCTTATCAAAGGATGAGGTTATAAAGATTCTTATGAAGTACGGTTTAACAGAAAAAGAAAGTAAAAAATTATTAAAATGACACAAATATTAAAAGAGGCAAAAACTAAAGTAGTTCATAAAGGTGAACGAACTATCAAAGATGAAAAAGAAGAAAACGCAGTAGATTATTGTGAAAGGATGTATCCTGAAACTACTGAAGAGTTCAAAAAGATATTAGATGAAATGTATGTAACCTTTTGTAAGAAACAAAGAAACTATGGGCCTGGTAATATTTCTGTTGGTACTGATTTAAAATCAGATGATGATATTAAACTATCTTTGGTTGGATTGTGGTTTAGAAAAAATGATAAGATTCAACGATTAAAACAATTAGTTGTATTAGGACAACCAGATGAGGTAGGTGAGAATATTCAAGATACTTATGAAGATTTAAGTGTTTATGGAATCATATCTCAGATTGTACAACGTAAAAAATGGGCGAAATAAAGTATGACGTATAGACCGCTTCCGAAGGAAGTTACAATCAAACAATCTGGGATTGAAGGATTGGGTTTATTCGCAAAAGAAGATATTAAATCTCATACAGATTTAGGACTAACACATATTGTTGATATCACATCAGAAAATGGATTTATTAGAACACCATTAGGTGGTTTTATCAACCATAGTGAAACTCCTAACTTACAAATAGTAATACAAACAAATGGTAATTATCATATAAAAACTTTGTTTGATATAAGAGCAGGTGATGAGTTAACCTTAAAATATAATTTATATACTCCAAAAACTTAACGATTTCTTAACATTAAAATTTGTATAATTGAAAAATTATTCGTATATTAGTACTATATGAAAGATACTAAAATAAATAATGTATTTAGACTTGGGGTAAAAGAACCCCAACCAGATGATAAAAAAGTATCTTATTCTCAATACACAATGTATGCCAACTGTCCACATCAATGGAAGTTGAATTATATGGATGGACATCGTACATTCGACCCATCGATACATTTAGTATTTGGTACAGCAATGCACGAAACCTTACAAGAATGGTTGGATGTATTGTACAACAAATCACCCAAAGAAGCTACTGAGTTAGATTTGGGTAAAATGTTGTATGAGGGTATGGTTACTGAGTATAAGAAAATGAGAGAACAGACTGGTGTAGAATTTAGTACACCATCTGAAATGGAAGAGTTCTTAGAAGATGGGATTAATATCCTAAACTTTGTTACAAAGAATCGTTTAGATTACTTTAATACTCGTCATATGAAGTTGGTTGCGATAGAATTACCTATTTATTCTAAAGCTATGGAATCACATAATGTATATATGATGGGATTCTTAGATTTAGTATTTGAAGATACATACGAAAACAAACTACAGATTTGGGATATCAAAACATCCACCAATGGTTGGAACAAATGGATGAAAGCAGAT
>MDSZ01072923.1_pt1 | contig 15079 bp, 3 predicted proteins | sample 811201 | NCBI WGS metagenome assembly MDSZ01 (sample SAMN05326647, study PRJNA326480) | marine metagenome | isolation source: seawater | place: Indian Ocean: North | collected 2010
ATCTAAGACCAATAGCACCATACCAACCAAATTCGATCTTGTACATCGTAATTTCATCTGTTGTCAACAGATATCCACTAGGACCATTACCATTCAAACTATCACCGTTAAACTTCTCTCTTCCAAGTTTAACTTCCTGCATATTATAAGATTTACCAGCAATTGTTTTAGTGTAATTGGTGACGATTTCTGGATCTTCATTTCCCAGTTCATCAACAGCACCAATTTCTTTCAAGAATGATACTGGATATTTAATGTTAGATCTTCTTACAATGAAGAAGTTGGCACCCTCTCTTCTGAATACATATTCATCAAAGTCATTGAAGATACCCCATTCTGCGTAGTTATCACCCTGGTTCTTTTCTAATGTTGCTCTTGTACCAAAGGTATAACCACTGATACGACCAGGTTGATATCTAAATGCCTGTCTAGATTGTAGCAGTGCAAAGTGTCCACCAGTTGGACCATATCCTGGTCGAAAATCTACCAGATCAGGTTCACCACCAGATACAGAACTATCTGCCCATGGAGTGTTGATCCAGGTCTCTTCAAATGGATTAAGAATTCTATTAGGTCCAACACCACCTTGACTTTCAACACTACCCTCATTAAGACCAAGCGTAGTACCAGTGCCTCTCAACATTAATGCAATAGTATCTAAAAATGTAAAGTTAATTGGTTGACCAGATACAGGGTCAAGTAATACTGATTTCTGAATATTATGCCAAGTTTCAGTCCAAATTGATATCTGGAAATAGTATGCATCTTGATTCTTACCAAAGTTTATACTATTATAGTGAGTATCATCATCCCAAATATTAATTGCAGGGAGAAATTTCTTACTTAGGACATCATACTTTACATAGTTTGAGTTCGGATCAGAAGAAACTACTTGCTGATCTCTTCTACCAACATAATACTCATACAATGTTTTGCCTAATTTCAACCAGTTTTGCCATTTTGCCCAACTAGTTGCATTGAACAAACCAGCAACGTCTACATTATTAATAATATTTTGTGAGAGTGGTGGATAAGGAAAGTTATATGGGACAGGATAAGATCCAATTCTTAATGCACCCTCGTTTTTAATCTCTTCAATTTGTGCTGGATAATGAAATTCTCCTGAAGCACTCTGTCTATAGACCCATACACGAGGACCATTCCTAGGATTATCTGTATAAAATACAAAAGAATCTGTATCAAATCCATATGTTGATACATTAGAGAACAATCCTAATTGGGTCTCTGCACGATCAATACCAAGTAAACTAGTACTAACCTCAGATGTAGCAGCAAATTGTTCTGCAATAGGAAGAACACCAGTTCTTTCTTTAGTTACTAATCTCCTGACGTAAGTAATAGGTTGTCTGCCAGGAGTATCATCATCAAATTTTGGATCACTTTCAAGATCAAACCTTACAACAAATTCTCCATTCGGTCCTACATTACCTTCTTCAATAACATTCTTAACTACAAATGACTCAAACGCATTCCCTTTAATAGTAACGCCATCTGCCTCAAACTGTGGGTCAGAGGTAGCAGCATCAATCTTAAAACCCCTTTGGATAAACTTCCAGGTTGGATCTGGATCAGTAATTCTGATAAATGATTCAACTTGAATGTTTCCTTCAGAATCAAGTACTCTTCTCTTGGTCTCAAATGAACCACCAAAAAGAAAAGAGAAGAATTTATTAACTACTCTTTTTTCTGTTGGCAGTCCAATCGATAATGCCTTCTCTGAGGTCAATTCAGAAACAACAAATCCTTCAACCTCGGTAATAAGATCTGCCCCAGTTTCATCTGTAAGTTGTACACCCTCAATATCTTGGAGGGTGGTTGTCAGATCTCTGGTAGCAGCAGCTCTTTTATTATAACCGATCTTTACGTCAAATTCGTTTCCCGACATTTATTATTGTTCCTCCCAGGTAACAGCGGCAGTAATCGTAGTTGCAGGATTTCCACTATTATATGTATTGTTCTCAGAACCGAGTACAAATAGGGTTTCAATTTCATTCGTTAATGGGAATGAGAGATAATCCTTGTTATAATCAAAGAATTGTTGCAACTCAAATTGTTCGCCACTGCTACTAGGAGTATACAGCGTTGTGATTTGCTGACCAGTGCCTGGAATAGGTGTTCTTTGCTCAGTGCTAATAGAAATAGCAGAGAGTGCAGCAAGAGGAGTATCCGTTGGAGCATATGTTGATGGGATACTAAGTGAGGTTGGGTTTGGTTCGTAGAACTCACCTGATCTCAAGAAGTCACCAAAGATAAGAAGATTAACATTGGTCTTCTCATAAGAATTAAAGAGATATACTCCACTAGCATCTCTTTGAAGAGTACCAAAGACAGTAATTTCATTACCAGCATCACCATCGTAGAATCCTCTAAAGTATCCAAATGTCTTACCAAGTTCATTTAAGAAAGTTTGGTTACTAATTAACGTACTATCAAGTGCTACTGGTTTACCAATAGATCCAATGTTTAATGCATTACCTTTATCATATGTTGTTTCAAAGGTTCCAGTAACAACATCCTCTGTTTGGAATACAGGACTCTTAACAAGTTTGATGGTTGCAAAATTACCAGAGTTACCAATAGACAATCTAGTAGGATATACCTGAATACGGTTTCTTACACTATTAACTTCTTCTCTACACTTAAGTCCAATAAGAACTTTTGGTCTGTCGAGAATCAGATTGTATGTTCCACCAGCAGCAGTTGGTAATGTTCTGTTAATATAAATTCTGTCATTAGCACTGTCTACCCATACAACTTTGATACCAGGATCTCTATTAGGAGTAACAACAGTTGCACCCATATAGAATGTGTAGTCAGATACAGTCAGATTATTACTTCCAGCAACTGTTGCTCCACTCAGATCAAGATAAGGTACATTAGCTAATTTACCAACAGAGTCAGAACCATCAGTATAATCTTTATTAGCGGCAATACCAAATGTTAACTTAGATCCATAAACATCCTCAGTTGTTGGCGTAGCATAGTTAAACAATCTAACTGTACCACGGTCACCACCATCAATGTAGTATGAAGCACCATACTTAACAAGGAATTCCGAACGTGAATTTGATCCAGAAATATAATTTTCTTGCTTGGTTGCGTTTACATAACCATAAGATCTTTCAGTACCACCACCATATACCATATAGGTGATAGGAAGCGTCGGATTACCAAGTGAGGAGACCTTCAACTGGTTAGATGCTCTAAGGTGGTGTACACGTACCCAGCGTGCCTCTCCAGAGTCCAGAGGGACGTATGCAAGGAAGAGAGCACCAACAGCGCCGTACCATGAGAATTCAATCTTGTACATGGTAACGTTTTCAGGATTAAGATTCCAATTGGAAGATCTTGTTAATCCAGAACCAGTTGCAGAGTCAAGAACATTTTCTCCAGGGAACTTCTGAGATCCTTGAGAGTAAACTACGTCAGAGTATACAACGTCTTGATCAACTTGTCCATCAATCTTCTCACCAGAGAATCTAGAACGTGGTACTCTGTACTCATATACGTTCCAGTATTCTGGTTTAACATGGTTGTAAATCCAATCTTTCAGAAGATTATTATTTACATAATCAATCTCACTCTTAAGTTGTAAGGCATCCTGTTGACTTGATCCAGCAACATCAGTTTTGATGTAACCAACCGTTGTGTTACCATAAGTGTAACTATATGGGAATGCACCGAATACATTCAGTGTCCAAGAATCAAAGTCATCAGGTTCAGCAGAGTTAAATGTACCATTATACTGATTATCAACTGTATCAGGAAGAATAAATGGTGCTGGTGTGATCAGATAAGGTCTTGACTTCTCTACAGTAATACTAGCAGTAGAACCATAAACGAAGGTATGTACAGTTGTATTAGAAGAAGGGACAACTGCCAGAACTTGTACTTCAAATGTTGTAGTTGAAGTAACAGTTACAGCAATATTCTTACCTTGCAGTGGGTCAAGAGGACTCAGACCAGCGGCAGGATTAGCGTTACTAGGTCTTGGATAATACTTAGTCCCACTACCAAGAGTACAAGTAAATCCTAATGAGAAATCATCAAATCTAACTTTATCACCAGTTACTAATCCATGAGCAGCAGTTGTCGTAATCGACATGATACCAGTGGTTGCATCATAAGTTGTTCCAGTGGTTGGAGTTAACTTATAATTATCAGAACTTGCATTAGTATTGAACTCAAACGGTACTAACTTAGAAGCACTAAATGGTGAAGTATTATCACCATTAGTTGGACATAGTGTGAGTTTTACTTTTGGTCCAATAATATCATGGACGTAGTAAATACCACCATCAACACCATTAGTGTTTTGACCATTCTTATAATAGTATACAGAGGAACCCTTTCTAAGACCTAAGTTAGTTACTCTACCACCACCTCGATAGGTATGAACGATGGTTGATTGGAACAACTCAAACGTGAAACTATTGCTAGTAACATTGCTAATTGGGAAAGTATCTTCGTCATCTTTAGCAGGATAAGTTTTAGAAGGTTTTGCAAGTGTATGAGACCCTGCTCCTTGTGCCTTGTTATAACTACATGAAGTTTCAATATCTGAAATGCGAATGGTTTGACCTGTTACATAACCAAGAGCAGCAGCGTTACTACCAAAGTTAATAGTCATTTTACCTGTTGCAGGTACATAACTTACAGCATTGATACTATTTGCACTTGCATAAACTCTGCTATTAATTCTGGTTGCAACAGCACCAGTAACATTGTCAAAGGTAGCAGCGTCAGGAAGACCTGAGAATGCTGCATCACCAATAAGAATTACAAGTTGTTCGCTGTTAATAACTCTTCTTACTTGGAAGATGTGTTGGTGATTAGTATTTGATGCTTGTGGCCATTCTAAAGGAGATCCACCATTGTCCCAGTTAATATCATTAAGACGAATATAATCACCTTCTATTACTCCATGATCTCCATCAAATGTGAGTTGGAGTTGTACAACATCAGATCCAGCTGATCCACCAGAATTTACAACCTTAGATACATCCTCAAGAGTAAGTGTTGTTTCAGTAACAGATGTTTGCTCTACCTTTCCTCCAGAAAGACCTGCATCAGATGTGAATGGACCTTGACCATCAAAGTTGGAGATACCAACATGAACAACAATTTCATTACTGGATACACTTTCTACTTTGAAGTGCTTTCTAGAATACTTATTAGGATATAATTTCTGACCAGTATTACATGAAAGCATAATGTCTTTCAGAGTAACACTATCACCATCTTTAAATCCATGATCACCAACAGTAGTAACAGTTGCTCTACCAGTTACATTATTGTAAGTAAAATCAGCGATGTCATACTCAACAGTGTCGAGAATAATTTCTCCACCGCTAGTATTACCATTGATTTGTGCAATATCAATCTCTCTCTTTTCTTTGAGGAGAGAAGGATCAAACAGACCTGCATGGATATTAACTAATCCATCACGCAGGATAACAGAATCTCCATGATACTTGTAGTAAATACCTGGGATCTCAAAGTTACCATAGTCATCATACTGTTTGTCTGCATATTGCTTAGGATTGTTTGGATTATTAGGATCGAAGAAGAAGTATTGTGACTTCTGTTGAATCAGTGATTGTGTTCTTCTTACACAGCAGAAGTTATCACCAATACTTTCGTTAATACTCTCATAGTAGTAACCATCAAAGTTATCAAATACACCATACTTCTTAATTGATGGGTGACGTACCTGGTGATCCTTAATGGACAGCATATAATCTTGCTGGTTAGTTCCAGTTGGAAAATCACCATTTGATGTAATTGAAGTGATCGGAGAACGACCAAACTTAACACCAAACGTACCAGCAGATACACGACCTGGTTGATATCTGAAGAATCTCTTTGAGGTAAGGACTGCAAACTCAGTAGCAGGTGCTTCAATAAGTGCTCCTGCTTCTGCAGGCACATGACTTAATCCCCAATCCTGATCACCAAGGAATCCAGTAAAATCATCACGCTCATTTGCTAAGACAGTTCTTAACTGAACTGGTTCTGCTGACCATTCAGATGGGTTAACATCATAGGTGTTAACGTCTGCAAAGATACCCAGAGCAACTTCTGATCTAGGAATACCAAGCAGAGATAGGGCAACTTCCGATTGTTGCTTATTCTGTTCCTCAACTGGAATCGCTTCCTGGTCAGAGGCGACAACGACTGGAATTGATTTTGCCGCTGATTGCTGACCAGTTGGTACTGGAGCAGTTCTGCCGACAACAACAACGGCAGAGTTATTGTTTACATTAGTATTTGATGGCATGGATTAAACGACTCCGATGATACCTTTTGCGATTGTGAATGATCTTTTCTTTTCTATATATCCTCTGGCGGTAGCGTCAACACTCAAAGTTTGTGCCTGACTATTCCAACCATTGGAACTATTCAATTGATCATGATAAGAATTAAATCCTCCAGTAAATGATAGGATTAATGTAAATGACTGTTGAGCAAACCCAAAGTCAGTAACAGTTAGATTCGCTGGTAACGAATATCCTGTGTTATGTTCTTTAAGAGTAACAATGTCACCAACGGCAAAGTCAGAAACATTTTCAGTGTCAATCTTAATTTCATATTGTTGCTTGGTTGAATTGTATCCAATTACACCATCAATGATATATTCATCAGCAGATCCAATTGCTAATGATTCTTGACCAACAACACTATATGCAAGATAATTGTAATTAGTGTTAATAGTTCCAGCAGTCAGTGTCGTTCTATATGGAATAGAATGAACTGCTTGTGTATTAGTTGCTGGGAAGATCTCATAATTTCCTTGTGCATCAATTCCAGATACAACCTTAATTTGAACTCCACCATTTTCTGCATCAAAAACACTCGAAGAAAGAACAGAAATCTCTGGATTAGTTGGAAGTCCATCCTGTCTATAAGTAACCTCACCTACAATAGTTTCATTACCATTAGTATCAACAATGATCTTATAAACCTTAGCAGATACGGTTGTATTAGTCATATCCTTTGCGAGGTTATCTTCAACAAAGGTAAACTTAACGTCTCCACCAGTTCCTGTACCAGTTGTTTTATCAACAGTGATATTTACTGAGTTATAATCACTATCGTAAATATCCTCAGTTGGAATCCATTCATCATCTGGACCAAGAACTAAGTTGTTTTCAGTGTTTGCACTTCTAGCACCATAGATTCTAATTCCAGTTCCACAATTTCTAATAATACATGAGTTAAATGCAACAACTTCTGACGTTGTGATATCAACTGGACCAGGGGTTGCAAGGAATGCACAGTTGGATGCTCTTAATACCTCTGCATTTGTTGCTTGTAACGGATTATCAAAGGTAAGATATGTAATTGAGTTGTCAAATACAGTGCAATTTTGTAATGACATTCTCTTTGCACCTTTAGCATAGATGCCATCACCAACAGAGTTCTTAACATCTAAACTAGAAAAACTTGCATTCTCAATATCTTCACAGTAAATCAAAGCGTTTGCTTGAGGTGTAGTGTTAAGTCCCAATCTTGTCTGAGAGTTATAGTTACCATCGATAACCATATCTCTTACAGTAACATTTTTAATTGGTTGTGAAACACTAACAGATGAACCAGGATCTCTCAAGAACAGTGAGCAATAGAATCTTGAAAATTCTACAGCACCAGCAGTTTTCTGATACTCTGTATCAAAGAATTGTTTTTTAATAATTGTTGCTTTACCAGATCCAAGGAATGAGAAATCGGCAGGAATATTTAATCTTCTTACTAAATATGTTCCACCAATAACATAAAGAGAATTCAATCCTAGAGATTCTTGCTGGTCAATTGCAGTTTGTAAAGGAACTGTGTCATCATGACAGATTTGAACAGAATTAAAGAATCCTTTATTGTTTCCATCAAATCCATTTAAATCTAATGACGAAAGAACTGCAGTGTCTGTAGTGTCAGTTGTTGGACTTTGATTGGAAGCAGGATTAGAAATGGTAATCTTATCATTTACATAATCTACAGCAGTAACAGTTCTATATGCCCAACCTGGACGTGCTTTTCTCTGAGTAATATTTGAAATCGGGAGTGAGCAAGGAATGTTGCCTACTTTCTGGAAATTTTGATTATATGTTCCATCTGTATTGAAATCACCCCAACTCGTTCTTTGGTATGGACCGTAATCGTTGTATACCCACTGAGAAGTTGTAACAGCACCAATATCTCTATTGCCAATAATTGCAATCAGATTGACATTATCGTTATGATTAGGAATTAAAGTTTCATTCCTATCATATTCAGGAACGTTAGTGCTTCCATAATTGACGTACCTATACAGAAGAATTGCATGATTAGCACCAGTAACTGGTCTCCTAAGAGGAACAGAGTTGTAAATCTGATCGTTGAAAGTGCCTAATGGATAATTTACAACATACTCTTGAGTTTGAGGTCCACTATGCTTAAGTTTCTTAGGAGTAGAGATGACACCAGTAACAGTATTCATCAAGCAAGCATAATAAGTATATTGAACTGTTCCTCCAGATGGACCCTGTGCTGCAATTAAATTCAGCGATTCTCCATCAATGTCACTACTCCAGTTATCAAAGAAAGTTCCACTACCACCATCTACATCATATGCGTTATAGTTTGTTGTATTAATACCAAATACCTTAACCTCATGATCAACAACAAAGGTTGCTGCATCTGAAACTTTTAAGCGAACTTGACCAGCATTATTATCTCTAGTGGTTACAGTATAGATATTACCATCACCAGCAACACCAAAAGATTTTAAATTGTTAGGGTCACCAGTTGACTGGTCAAAGTATTCAAAACCATCACCATTCTCATTAACACGAAGAAGTTGAGTTGGTGTACCAATCGTTGTGGTATTAGTACCACCTTTATTAATTGGAATTACAGGAAGATCATCTGCTGAAATAGCACCACTTGGTCCCTGGAAACTAGTTGCTCTAATTGTTCCATTAACATCCAGAGTCGCTGCTGGTGCCTGGGTATTGATACCAACACGATTCTCATTGTTGGTATACGAATTACCAAGAGCATCTTCAGATCTTACATCAATTACTGTGGCATTCTTTACCTTGATCTCTACACTTTCATTGGCACCACCAAACTCAATTGCACCACTCGCCGTGTCATACCCAGCAAGTTGTGTGTATGTATTAGCAGCGTTAGTAAGAATCTGAAGATTGTTAGTACCAAACTTAAATTCTGTTGGTTGTAATGATAAAAGATCAGATCCCTGTAGAGCAAGATTTACAGATTCTGTAGGAGTTGTAGTCCTATAGAAACCTGTGCTGGTCTCGCCCCCGAAAAATAATCCAGGTGTGGTGCTTGTCCCATTACCAACATCTAAAAAAGGTGATTGTACTTTATGAGTACCTGTTAGATTGATGTCACCATCACCTAAACTTAATCCACCAACAGATAAACTTAGAATTGCAGATGCTGAATTAGTTCCAGTTAAAGTTACTAAGTTATTACTAGCAGAGAAATATGTTGGACCTGCACCAACCTGAATGGTTAAATCAGATTGAAATGTAATCGCCTGCTGCGCCGTATCTGCATTAGAAGAATCAAGGTAAGGTTTGTTAAACTTACCTTCTTCAATCGTGTTATCTTTGATAACATTTGATGTAATTCTGGTTAATGCCATTTACTTTGGTTTTTCCCTATATTTTATTTATTACGTAGCGAAACCACGAATAGTAATAGTGTCTCCTGGTTGTGGTTGTCCAGTAAAATATAGCAGTCCATTAGAGGCAAGGTGAGAGTCAACAAATGGATCTTGCATAACACCATTAACAAAAATCATTACAGAATTAGATTTACCTTTATACTGACCCAACTCTCCAGGAGAACCATAGAAGATCTTTGAGTCAAGAGGATCATTAGATACCCAAACAAATCCTGCAGGAGTATGCTGACTTCCTAAGATAGAAGTACCTTGATACTGATTAATTGGATTACTCTGGAAGAAGTTTCCACCTGTTGGACTAAAGATAATATTATTAGTTCCAGCAGTAACTCCACTTGCTACCACTGTCAAAGTTACTGACCATGCTTTAGAAGCATTACCATAACTAGCATTTGCTGGAATACTTACATTACCATCTTGATCAACATTGAATTGAGATGTTCCAGTTGCACTTCTAAAATCAACATATTTACCATTACCTTGATTCTGCAGTTTGATAACCATACCAAACTTATCAACATTGGACTCAGCGGTCCAATCTGGATTCAAGAGCAGAGATCCTTTATGACCAGAGTCAGAGATTAAACCTTCAAAGTTACTATCACTAACAGTATTTCCAATAACAAGACATTCTGAAATTCTTTGACGACCAGTTACATCAAGATCAAAGTTATCGTTATATTGAGTGCCAGCAGTACCGATAGCATTACCAACATTCAGAACATGTCCACTATTAGCATTAGTGCTCTTATAAACATGTAAATCTTCAGTTCCAATCAGACCAAATGGTCTCCACTCATTATCATCAGAATATACGTGACCAACAGATCCACCATCAACTGGATTCAAATTAAATTGAATGTCACTCTTTGTAAGATCTGTTGTTGGAAGATTTGCTACAGTTCCGTTAGTAAACTTAGAAATAAATCCAGCAGAGTTTCTTAACTGGATATTAGAGAATACATATTCTCCACCATCAGCATTAACATTACCAATAAAGTTAATTGGTCCCTGGAAGTTAGACGCAATGCTGTTTCCAGTTCCACCAAGTACATTCAGATTATTTCTGATAGTAAGAGTTGTTAGTTCATTAATTTCATTATTGGTGGTCTTACCAGTAACAGCGTTAATAACTGTATTACCAATGTAAAGGTCACCGTTAGAGTTAAGACCAGAATAGAATGCAATACCACCTGCTTCCTTAAGTGACTGTGAGTACTTCTGCTCTTCTGCTGTAAGAACTTTGGTCTGTCTAATTGGGAACGCAGTTGAGTAGTTACCAGGACCGAAACCAACATATTCAAACGTATGGTTACCAGATCTGATAGTAGATGGTCTACGAAGTTCTACTTCAATTTTCCAACCAGATTCACCAGGATTAAGATCAATCTTTCTTACTTCTGTATCACCACTTCTTGAAGATAACGTGGTGAGAGAAACACCATTACTAGTTCCATCAGTTGGGTTTTCAATTCTTCTATGAGTAACAGTATTGTCACCAACACCATCCCAATCCCATTCTACTTCATTATTAAGATACTCATCAAAGAAATACGCCAGAGATTCTTTAGTAATACTAAATGTTCTATCAACTGGAATATTATAATTGGAATTTGTACCATCTTGAGTTTTAACACGACCAATTATTTGTGGATCAGCAATACTCTTTGCAATGATAGGATCACTAACGACATTATCAATATCAATTTGTGGATACAGATCATCAATCTCTTGACTAAATCTGAATGTATTGTTTGCAAGAACAGCATCACTTTCACTTGGACTACCATTGATATAAACAGATCCTTTCAGAACTGTCAAGTAGTAGATTCCAGGAGTTTCAATTTGATTAACAGAATCATAAGCGAATGCTTGCTCTTCTTCTACTTCATAGATGTAGTATACTTCATTGTACTCTTGACCAGAAATTCTATCGTAAATGTTAAAGAAGTCAGAACCTTCTTGCTCAGATGGTCTAGCAGAATCATAAGTTACTCTAGTAACACTACCAAGAGTACCTGGAGTTGCATCACTACCAAGTGCTGTAGTATAGATGTTTAACAGAGTATTTGCAGCACTAACAACATTAGTACAACCACCAGTTGTGTTTGTTAACTGCTCTTCACCAGTAATATACTCAGGAGTCAAGTTTCCTGGTGAATTACCCCAAACTTGAGCATTAACAGCAATACCATTTGCATCTGTTCCAGTAACGCCATTATTAATGACGTTGTTAAACATCACCTTAAGACCATCAAACAAGTCAGATCCACCATTCAGTGCAGAAACAGAGTTAATAATTGCTACAGTTTCATCCCTCTCGCCCTGAATACCTGTTGCACCAGCAGCAAGACCACCTACAGCGTAGTATGCTGCACCATCATAAGTTCTAGCGTTACCACCATATCTCAGGTCATATGCAACAGTTTCAATAATTTTAATAATATCCTCTTCACAACTTGCAGTTGCATCAGCGTCTGTATTAGGGAGTTGTCCACCACCAACGTATGTCTTATATCTACTTACAACATCTGTTGCCATGGTCTCCTTATTCAGGAGTAACAGGTTTGCAGCATCAGTAAATCTATCACCAATACCTCTTACCTGACCCTTCTTAGGTTGGATAACATAACCTGCTTGAGGGAATGATGGAAGAGTGCCGTCATCTCCACGACGGGTAACATAACGCAATCTAAAGATTTTATCATCATCAATTCTCTCATCTACCAATCTGGTAATATAAGAGGTAGGTGTGTTTGTAATTAGTGAAGGACCATATCTCGTAGTATTAGTAGATAATACACTGTAGATATCATTAAAGGAACTACTTACTCTGATATACCAGTTGTTGAGAGTATAGTCATATTCAAATACTCTTTGTGTAGTTGCATCCTTATCGATACGTGCTGATTGAACGGTTTGCTCAGTAGATCCAGCAAGTTCAAACAGAGGAACATATAAAAGTTCATTCTCAGCAGCACCATTCTTGTCAAGTGATTTATATCCAATCCTAAACTCACCTGCATTTGAGGTTAACGATCCACCAACAGTGATTTCAGCAGGAAGACCACCTGTGGTAGGAGATTCAATAGTTACTTTATCTCCAGGTTGGAGATTACCATAATCTTGGTTTTGGAATGTTGCAGTTACAACTTCACCATTTTGAACGGTGACTGTAAGATTTTTACCAAGTGCAACACCATTTAAACGTGCTTCATAGTTACCACCAGTAAACAAACTACCAGGGGCACTAATTTCAAGTTCTGATGTTCTTCCGTTGATGTATAATCTAGTGTTACTTGCTGCTTGTTGTGTTTTTACAGCATCAAGAGATTCCCAGTAAATATTAGTAGGTGCAGATTCAATATTTCTTGGTGGAATGATATGTGTAATCTCACCAAGAGCATCTTTATTAAATGCAACATCACTAAATCCGATGGATCTCATCGAATTTGAACCAAAGTTGGAGTTCGAGTTGGTGATGCTCATGTCACCCCCATCTTCAGCGATGAAGTGATCAGCAAAACCAACGGCGAAGACAGAAACTGCCTGAATTACAGCACGGTTAGATGCTTTGACGTGGAAACTTCTTGCCTCTGGTTTATAGATCGAATTGATATTTGTGTGACCACCTTGTCCAGCAGCAGCATATACAGGGGGATTGGCAGTAGAATCATAAACATAGAATGCACTATCTTCTTTTTGAAGAGAGATTCCAGTATATTGAGCTACGACCATTGACTTGAATCCAGTTGCCCTAGATCCATCAGCGTGCATACCACACGCTCCATAAGTAGAACGCAGTGAGATATTAAAGATGTATGGAGATGCAGATTCTACTGTATCAATCTCAATCTCTACCTTAGCACTGGCACCAACAGTTGCTTGATAGGTGATTTGAGTTCCATTAATAGGATCACCATCAGCATCTGTCTCATATACGTCAAGACCTTGTGCTTCGGTTGGGGTGATAATATATGTAAACTCACTTCTACTAATGACAGAAGATACTTGCTTCTCACCAGAGTAGAATCCATTGGTGTTAGGACTTCCTGTAATGAAGTTACCCTCACCTTTAATAGAAACAAAGTTTCCAGCAGTAAGGTTCAACTCTTCTGCAAGAGTTACAGTTACTGTTGTTGCATTTCTTTGTACCTTTGTTATCTGAACACTATCGGCAAGAGGACCAACAATTCTGTTCTCTTGAATCTTAGGTTCAATCTTTTCAGAGTTAATAAGAGTAACTGCATCAGAGATTCTTCTATAGAATACATGAAGATCATGCAGTGAAGCATATTCAAAAATAGTCAGTTTTGTATGACTAAAGAATGGAGATACAACATCTCCCCATTGAGTACCATCATTAGGATCATGAACAACAGGTACTACTGGACTTGCATTGTATACACCATTAGGATCACCATCAAAGATACTAAACTGCCAGAAATAACATCCGCCAGTAATTCTGAAGAGAGCAGTTCTTGTATTGTCATCCTCAAAAGGAACTTTAAGTGTTCCTTGAACACCACTAGTATTTGACTGATATGCGTGTGGTTTAGAAATATTGACATTAAATGTCTGACCACCAAGAGAAGTTTCAAATGAAGTAACTGTTGTACCAGGTTCAATCAGGTTGTTACCGTTAGCATCTTGAATACCTGTTCTAAACTCTGCACCAACATAGATGTCATTAACTGTACCAGTGTCACCACCTGATGTACTGTTAATTGTAATCTGTGTTCTGTTGGTTGTATTTACATCAAAGTTAACTTCAACGCTAGTTGCTGCAGTATTATTACCACCACCAGGAATATACTTAGGTCTGAGTTTTGTTTTTCTAAGATCAAGACCAATAATAGATACACCCCTAGGGATAATCAGACCACCTCTAGTTGAGTTGACGATCTTGAATAATTCTCCATACTGTTTAGTAGAATTACTCCATCCAAGGTTACCTTCAGAAGCAAGTTCAGTAAACTGAGTATTTACGTTAGGAACGATATTATTACTACCATCTAACTTATATGCATAAGAACCAGGACGGTTGTCAACAATGTGATCACCAGGGTAAAGAAGAATTGTAAATTGGTCAAACTTATCATCAGCGTTACCCGCACTGACATAAGAATATCTTGCTACTTCAAGAACTGCACGTGCAATTGTCTTGAAAGGTCTGATAGGCGAATTGCCTTTATTATCAATTGCATCTGTTGCATCAAAGTCATCAGGATTGACGTAAAGGATTCTACCTTCAACTGATGAAATGATGTTTTGAAGTCGTGTTAATGCCATTAAATTGTCCTAATATGACACGGATCTATTCTTGAGTTATTTATATTCTTTACGAACCTTCTTCAGGACTTTTAA
>MDSZ01228770.1_pt1 | contig 15079 bp, 7 predicted proteins | sample 811201 | NCBI WGS metagenome assembly MDSZ01 (sample SAMN05326647, study PRJNA326480) | marine metagenome | isolation source: seawater | place: Indian Ocean: North | collected 2010
AAGAAGAAGAAGAAGAAGAAGAAGAGTCAGCGTGAGAATAGAATCGCTCTCCTAAAGCGAAGAAAAAGAAGAAGAAGAAGAAGAAGAAGGACCAACGACAAAAGAAGGAACGAACTTTTGTGTGTCCAAACGAGACGAGAGAAAAAGAGGACCCCAGAGCGCTTTGAAGGAGGACGATGGCACCTCGGTCGGCGAAACGTGGGACGAAGAAGACCAATACTACTGCGAATACGCGCGACGCCAAATCATCCGCTCAACAACGACAACAACAACAACAACAACAACAACAACAACAACGGCAAAACCAAAACGTCGCGGAAGCGATGAACTCCGCCGCGCCGCCGTCGTTAGCCCAACTGCTCACCGCAGCGGGCGTTCCGGTCAACCCCACGGACGGGATGACGACGCAACAACAACTGTTGCAATTTCAGCAACAGCAAAACGCTGCGGCGAATTTCGCGGCAGCCGCCGCACTGACGTTGTCGGGGGTCACGACGCAGATGAAGTCGTACGGGAACAACGCCATGGGAGGCAGATCCTTTAGTGGAGGTCAACCGGCGAGTCCATCCTTTTGGAACCAGTTTTACGCGCAACAAGCGTTGGTCGGGAGCATTTATGGCCAACAGCAGCAACAGTTGCAAGCGGTGCAGCAGGCGTTGTCGAACGGCGGGAATTTAAACAACGAGAGATTGAGTTATTTGAGCAATTTTTCCACAGGGATGGGTGGTGGAGCGCAACCGACGATGTCAAACAGGACGCAAAGTAGCGGAGGAAATGCAATTTTCGATAACGAGGATTTGAAAGAGTTGATACAGACGGCCACGGCGGTGAGGACACAACAGTTGATGGCACAGCAGTTGCAACAGCAATTCGGAGGAGCTGGTATTGGCGAGATTAATAGCACCGATGCCACGAAGAAGAAGAAATTGTCCAACGTGAGCACGAAGAAAGCGCAGAATTATAATATTAATAACAACAACAACAACAACAAAAGGAAACAACCGGATTCAGCCGGACAGCAACAACCCGGATCGAGAGGAACCTCCGCGTTTAGCCCGTTTGCAAACTCCGCCGGCGACGGTCACAACGCCCACTTGAAGAAACACGCCGGCAGGAAGAAAAATAGCAGCAACAGTAAAGACAACAAGAAAAACAGCAACGATAAAGCGACGTCGCAGGAGAAGAAACCAGGACGAGGGAGAAAAGCGAAGAAAGAAAAAGTGACGAACCCGAAAACTATGCAACTAGCCGAAGCCGCGGTGAGCATAGAAGGAGAACGGAGCAACATAATGGACGACCGAAACATTTTAGCCGAGGTTATGAAATTGCAACAAGGATATCTCCAAGAAACTCCGGAGGAACGAGAAAAGAGAGAAAAAGACGACGCGGCGAAGAAAATGAAACAGTTGAGCACGAGAGGGCACACGGCGCGAGCGACAGAGAAAGAAGAGCTGTATAAATCCATTGTCGACGTCGACGGGAACTTGTTGAAGCCTGACGTTTTGGAACAATTCGAAGCGAATGCGAACAAAATGAAACAACTGAACAAAGAATACGAAGAACAAAAGAAACATTCGGGATTAGGAGGGAAGAAAAACGGCGGCGCGGGCGTCTCGGATTTGGCGCAAGCCACCGCACAGAAAATCACCGGTGCTTCCGACGGCGTCATGGCAAAAGTCAGAGATATTTTAGATGAAGAACTTTCGGACGCGGAAATGGACATCGCGGAAGGCGACGAGACGGACGAGCTCGACAGCGAAGCGGCCAAGGCGAAGAACGCGGGGAAACTCAAAGAGAAAAAATCGGACTCCCTCGCAGAAGCCGCGGCGAAGAAGATTATGGTAAATGACGACGGTAAAGATATCAAAGTTCGCTCGCGATCGTGGTCGCAAGAAGAAGACGATCTGGTTCAAGTTTTAGTTTCGCAAGTCGGGCCGAAGAAGTGGGCGTTAATCGCCAATCAACTTTCCGGGAAGACGCAAAAACAAGCGTACGCGCGATGGAGAGATTATTTACAACCCGGTTTAACCTCTCGTCCGTGGACGAGATGGGAAGAGAATCACCTCTTGGATTGCCAAGCACACATTGGCAATCAATGGGCCATCTTGGCCAGGTTTATGCCCGGGCGCTCACCAAATGCCATCAAAAACAGATTCCACGCGACGAAACGGAAAATGGAACGGCAAACCGGCACGTTTACGAACAAAAAGAGGGACTTTTCCACGGAAGAAACCAAGGCTTTGAAGACGTCGACACAAGAGATGGACGAGGAAATCAAGCCTACGGCGGATGAGAAAGAGGACACAAAAGCGACGACGACGACGACGACGACGACAAAAGCACCCGCGGAAAGAAGAGAAGGAGTCGCGAGCGGTAAAAAAGGAAAGAAACAACGGCCGCCGCCTCCGCTTCCCGCGAGAAAATCCCTTCGCTCTCGCAGCCAAGACACGACGTCCGCCGGAAAGAAGACGTGACGCGCGCGCGTACCTCGAAAAAAAGCTGTACGCATAGACGCGCGCGCATCGCGAACGGACACAACTCGCGCGTCCCCCCGCGTTTTGATCGAGCATACTTTCAGAGCCCCCCCCCCTTCCCTTACCGTTGGGCGGCTCCGTGTAAAATGAGGCATTGCTACTAGTGTGTATACGTGCGACTCTTTTTTCCTCTCGCTCACATCGTCATCGTCTCGTCATCTCTTTCGTCGTCGTTCTGGCATAGGCGAAGACTATAGATGGATTTTTGACCAAGGCGCTTTTGAGAGTCGACTTTTTCTTTCTTTTTTTGCTTCAAAAATTCTTCTTCTTCTTCTTCTTCTTCTTCTTCTTCGTGTCATTCCCCTCACAAAAAAATCGCGATCATCATCATCATCATGTCGACGCATCAAAAAAGTCGTCGGTGTTCTTCTTCCGCTGCGTCGATGATTGCGTCCGCGTTGGCGGTGGTCGCGTGGTGTTCCTCGTCTTTCGGTGCGTTCGTTTTCGTTTTTGGCGTGTTTCTTCTTCTTCTCCCTTTCGTAAGAGACATGTTCGTTTTCTTTCTTTCGTCAAAATGAACCCAATCGTCGAGACGTGTCAAAGGTGTTCGTTTCCTCGTCGCAGCACTCCCAAGGGCCCAAAGCCGTGCGTCCCAACAAGCGCTGACCCGAGACGTACCACCTCGCGTCGTCGTTTATGTGTGTCTCTTCTAAAACCCAACAACAACAACAACAACAACAACAACAGTCGCCGCTGCGGTCGAATCATCATCGCCAGAAACCGGAAGGACGAATTCGAAGCCTCACATTTTAACCGATATTCCAGATGCATCCGCATCGGTGGACACGACGGTTGTGTTTCCTGGATTTGGAACGGATTTGCGATTCCCGGCGGCGGAGGACGTCGTCGCGTTACTTGGCATCCGAAACGTCGGGGATTCGAACATCGAGTTACAAACGATAGCTGGATCGGTGAACGCACCTCAAGCGTTTCACTATTTCGTGGCGAACTTTTCGAAGTATGAGTTTAATAATAACTTTGGCGAAGAAGAAGAAGAAGAAGAGTTCGCGGCGTTCAACCCGAAGATTGGAAGCGAGAAGTTGTCGATGAAACGCTTAGGCGCGAGCGGGACAGGAGTCGCGAAGAATGTGTACACGAGTAAAGAACAATCAGTGGTGAACGCGGGGAGAGAGTTGACGGTGCCCTATTCGTTCCAGCTACCAACGCCGTTAGCTGGGATGGATTTTACGTTAGCGTTGACGGCGTTTTATCAAGAAGACGGGGAACAATACGCGACGACGTTTTTTAATCACACGGTGAGAGTTTTGGATCCGAACGTGGCGGTTGATTTTCAGTTGACGTTCGTGTACGCTGTGTTGGGGAGTTTTGCGCTTGGTATTGTATATTTGGTGTTGAAAGTGCTCGGGTTAGACGCTTATTTACCGTTTATCGGAGAAAACGCGATTGAGGCGAGCAAGAAACAGAAGAAGAAGACGCACGAAATTAACATGGCCGCGGCGAGGGCAGAAGCGGCGAAGAAGATGAACGGCCAGGAAGGTAGCGTTACTGGTAATATGAGTAAGAAGAGTGGGAACAAAGAGGACGATTGGCTCTCTGGGACGGCGTTTACGAACCCGAGTTCGTTCTCGACTGGAGCAACGAAACCGAAGAACCGAAGTAAAGGAAAAGGCGGGAAGAAGTAATCATTTTTACCTTCAATAATATTCGACTAAAAATCAATCAATCGATCAAACGCACTTTTTATCAAACGATTAAGAAGAAGAAGTCACCGCGTGCATGGCTTGCGCTAACCTTTCGACCGTCTTGCTCGTCACTCCCGCCATGGAGATTCGTCCGTTCCTCGTCATGTAAATGTGATGCTCATCCTTCAATCTATCCACCTGTTCGGGAGTTAAACCAGAGTAGCAAAACATGCCAATCTGATCGGTCACGTGCTTCCACCTCAAAGTGCTTCCACTCTTCTCCAAAGCCTCTCGCAATTTCGACCTCATGTCGATAATTCTATCTGCCATCATCTTCACCTCGGTTAACCACAACGCGTTTAACTTTTCGTCGCCTAAAATCGTAGACACCAAATTCGCGCCTTGCAACGGCGGCGACGAATACATCGCTCTCGCAATCACTTTCAATTGCGACTCGACGACTTTGGCTTCCTCTTTCGACGCGCACACCATGGACAATGTCCCGACTCTGTGTCCGTACAACCCCATATTTTTGGCGAAACTTTGTGCCAACGCCATAGCGTGCCCATCTCTCTTGAACATTCTCAACGCGAACGCATCCTTATCGCAGTCGCCACTGGCAAACCCTTGGTAAGCGCTATCCAAAAACGGAAACAGGTTCTTTTCCTTAAACAATTTCGAGATTTCCACCCATTCATCTTCGCTCGGATCTACGCCGGTTGGATTGTGCGCGCACGCGTGTAAAAGCACCACGTCCCCTTCCTTCGCCTTCCCCAAATCCTCCTTCAACCCGTCAAAATCCAATCCTCTCGTCTCCGCTTTGTAATATCTATACGATTTCGTCTCCACCCCGGCGTCGCGGAAAATGTTCAGGTGATTCGACCACGTCGGGTCTGGAACGTAACACACCGCGCCTTTCTTAAATCGAGCGATGAACTCCGCGAACAAGCGACACGCGCCCGTGCCCGATAATGTCTGAACTCCCGCAATCGCGCTCGCGTCTCCGACGTCCTTCCCGTACGCCAGACGTACACTTCTCGAAATGTATTCGTTATCCCCTTGCGTCGGTAAATACTCCATGTTCTTCGCCTCTTCGATCAATTTCTTCTCCGCTTGCCTCACGCATTCCAGCACCAAAGGTTTCCCGCTATCGTCCCGGTACGCGCCCGTCCCGAGGAGCATTTTCGAGGGATCCGTGTCCGCGTGAAACATTTCGGACACGCCTAAGATTGGGTCCTGTGTTGGTTTTGTGTTTCAAGCAAAAGAAGAAACAAAGGAGAGGAGGTAAACAACACACCATCGATGAGTGCGACGACGACGACGATGAAAAGAGCACACGAGTGAGCAAGTGACGACGGCTTTTGGCGTCTCTTCGTTCGTTCGTTTTCGCTTTCGACGAGAGAGAGAAAGAGAGAGAGAGAGACAGAGAGAAAAAGGAGAGGCATCCCCCATCCCGAATGGCCGGCGGCGATGACGTGGAACCCATCATCATCATCATCATCATCATCATCATCATCCAAAACGAACATCGACCATCATCGTTCGTACCTTTGGCGCGGCGTCCACGCGCGACCACAACGCCGCGGGGACGACCGATTCTTCTGTCGCGCCGCTCATGGTCGTTTGAAATCCTCGTCTCAAAATTCTCGACGTCGGCGGTGGCGTTTGGACACGTAGGAGTACCGCAGGCGTAGTTCCTTTTGTGCCTTTTGGACGACACCCGAGCGCAAAGACGAAAGAAACGACGAAAGCAGGAAAGGGTCCACTTTTGCGCATCAATCGGAAAGACTGTGACGTCCCGACTCTCTTTTGTTGCGGTGGTGGTCGCGCCAAACCACTTTACCCCTTTCGCGTTTTGTGGCGGCTTTTTTCGACGCTTTTCTCGAGACTTTAAGTCGAGTCTTTTGGGCATGATGGGACGCTTTCAACTATAGGGTCTCAAATTTCCAATTCCAAATGAAAGGGGAAAAAGAAGGGGGTATAAGACTGAGAGAGATTGAGAGAGAGAGACGCGAAGGAGGAGGAGGCGCGTCAAAAAGAACGACGACGACGACGACGACGTTGTTTTTTTCTGCGCGCTCTGTTCGCATCATCGACGACGACGACCGCAACGAGAGCGATACAAAAACACATCTTCTCTCTCTACATTCCCGCATTTGACATGCGAAAAAAGGCGTCTTTTTAACGCCTTCTTTTTCCCCAAAAATATAAAAAAGGAGATACCGACGACGACGACGACGACGATGCCACGCGTGGTGGCAGCCGCCGCGCAGCAAAAGACCAACACCACCGTCGGCGCCGCGCTGCTCACGGACCGGGCGAGTCGAACGCTGAACGAGACGCAATTGCGCGTGGCGCTGGACGCGGTGTGCTATCAGAGAGGTGCGAGAGAAAGACGACGTGGAAACGACGGACCTTTTTTTTTTCTTTCGCGACGACGTTCGATTTTGAATTTTGAAACCCGCGCAGTCGATGATGATGATGATGATGATGATGATGCGCGACTTTGAAATGCAAACGTCTCGAGACCCCCCGCTGGTGCGCAACACGATCGATGCGGCGAGGAGTGAGTAGTGTTGACGCTCGATTTGGAAGAACGCGCGTTTTCGTGGTGTTGCCTTCTCGCGCGTCGAGCGTTCTGACTCGACGAGTCTTTCTCGTTTGTTTGTTTCTTTCTCTCTCCCAATTGAAACGCGAGAAAACAGGTCTGTTTGATGCCAACACGCATTTCTTAGAGAAGAATCGAGACGCCGCGCACGCGCCGAACGTGCCGAAAATGCTCCGAAAACGCGCGAAATCAAAACGGTTACTCGATGCGTTAGAACACGGCGTGTTTGATGCGCTCAAAAAAGGGTATTTACGATCGGTGGCGTTAGTTATATCGCATCCAGAAGATCACTCTACGCTATTGGAGGAGTATTTGTTTACCGTCGAGTACGACGGAGCAAAGAGAGCGAGGTTGTTAGCGACGGTGAAAGACGCACAAAAGGAGATGGGTAAGACCACGAAGAAAGACGAAGCGAGGCTTACGGATCCTAAATGGATAAGGAAAAACGCAATCGCGACGACCAGGACACTTTTATCGTTAATGAGAACGTTGGACGCGTTGCCGGATGGAAGCGCGGCGAATTTAAATTTAACGTACACGGAGGAAACACCAGCGACGTACGAACCTCCATTTTTTCAAGCCGCTGATGATGCGACGGTGGATGAGAATGATGATTTTTACCACGATGGATCGAAAACGTGGAAGAGTGACCCGTTTACGATGGAGCTCGGGAAGATTGAAACGAAGTATCACTCGATGACGGTGAAGGCGTCGAGCGCGTTAGATCCACTGTTGGAGGAGGAAGACGAAGAAGAGGAAGAGGAAAGAGAAGACGACGTTGTGATCGAGGAACAGGTGAAGTCAGACGTAACTCGAAAAACAACGGCAGGGAATGATAAGAAAGAGAAACGAAAACGAGCAACACGTTTGCCCCGCAAAAAACGGTACCCAGAACCGGAAATCATGAAAATTTACGGCGGTATCGATCCCAACGCAAACGCGGTTCCGGAAACGCAATGTGACGACGCGTTTCTGGTGGCACACACGCCGGTGGCGAAGAGGAAACGCGACCAATCGCCAGAATCAAAACCCAAATCCAAACGTGTTCAGCCACAAAAGGCATCGACGACGCCAAAGCAGGCGTTAGCTTCGCTCAAACAGTACATAGAAACCACATGTCGAGGCACGTTACAGGGAAAGTGGATTGCAAAGGTCACTCGACGCAAGACCGGGAGAGACGCTGGCCACCACGATGTAACCTATTTTGACCCGAACGGGAAGAGATATCGCTCTAAAATCCAAGTCGCGAGAAGTTTGAACTTACATCCCGTCAAGTGATGAAAGAAATTGAAGACTGAGTGAGAGAGAGAGAGAGAAAAAAAAGTAATAATAATACAAAATATACACCTAATACCTAATACCTAGTAGTAATCGATGTCAATCGCTTGAGTCCTAACGACGCGTGCGCGCCTGAATTGATCAAAATACAGTCTCAATAACAGAGTTTGACGAGAAAGATTGAAAGAAACACGCGCTCTAAATCTAGTATGTAGATTACAAATATTTTACGAACGCTGGGACGCCTTCACTAATTCTTCGCAACGACATGACCGCTAAGAGCAAAATGTCCGCCTTTGATTGACTTTCTTTCTTTTTCCCGAGGATTCTCATCCCGTCGTCCGTAGTTAACACGTCGCCTTGGAATCGTTCGTCCATACCAGTGACGAGCATATCTTTCACTTCTCCCGGTAAATCGATGATACAATCGATGTACCCTGCTCTATTCTTCACGTCCGAACTCACCGCGATGACTTCTTTGACACCTAATTCAGCCGCAGCGTATGCGATTTCGCGTTCGAGCAAAGCACACGAGGTAAAGCTGTCCGTCACTTCACCGAAATGTTTCAACAAACAATGCGAAGCGATCGAAAATTCACGCGCAGTTTTTGCCTTGAACACAATATTTTCAGCCGTTCGTCTAGCCTTATCCATGGCGATGTAGGCGGGAGAGATGGACAAGTCGTCCGTCGATTCGCGAACTTCAGTCGTAACGAGCACGGTGTCGTCTTCAATATCCGGATTCTTGTCATCCAAAACGAGCATTTTGTGTATGATTTTCACTTCACCGGGAAGGCATGCTTTCAATCTCATCATTTCAACGCGCTGCAATTGGGAATAGAGCAACTCGAGGTACAAATCCGCACCTACCGAATCGACTTCGCCGGATTGTTTCTCACCGAAGAGAGTACCGACGCCCCGAATGGACATGTCTCTTTCCGCCAACTTGAAACCTTCACCTAATCCACACGACTCTTCCAAAGCTAACAAACGCTCTTTCGCTTTCTCATTCAATGATTCAGGATCTTGACCGTAAAACATCCACGCGTGCGCTTGACGGTCGGCGCGACCTACGCGACCACGCAACTGATACAGAGATGCTAAACCGAACGATTGCACTTCTTCGATGATAATAGTGTTGCAATTCGGAATATCTAAACCAGACTCGACGATAGTCGTGCACAACAAGACATCAGCCTCGCCGTTGGAGAACTCGTCCATGACCGCATCCAAGGTATCCCCATCCATTTGTCCGTGCGCTTCGATCACTCGTAAGTTTGGCAAAATGCCAAATAATCGTTTGCGCGATTCGCCCATCATCATGATTCTAGGAACGATGTAATAAATTTGCCCACCTCGATTGATTTCGTATTCAATTGCCTCGCGAATTTTATCTTCATCCATCGGTAACAAATTGGTTCGAATTGGTCGACGTTCTGGTGGTGGCGTTTGTACCAAACTCGCGTCGCGGAAACCCGAGACGGCCATATGCAACGTTCTCGGAATGGGTGTCGCCGATAAAGTTAAAACGTCCACGGTAGCTTTCAACGCGGAAATTTGATCTTTATGTCTCACCCCGAACCTTTGCTCTTCGTCGATAATTAACAAGTCCAAAACGTCGTATACTTCGGTAGGTAAATTCAACAAACCGTGTGTACCAACGACAATTTGCGGTTTGCCCGAGTCTCTTTTGATAAAGCTCTCCCAAATTTCTTTTTGTTCCTTTGCCTTGACGTGCCTCGTGAGAAGATTAACTTCTACGCCTAAATGTCGAAATCGCGCGGCGACATTCGCGGCGTGTTGCTTTGCCAAAACGGTTGTTGGCGCGAGAATAAACGAATTCTTCCCGGAAAAGCACGCTCGGGACATGGCTCTGAAAGCAACCTCTGTTTTACCGAAACCCACGTCGCCGACGATGATTCTATCCATCGGCGTGTCTCGAGTCATATCCTCGTTGATATCCTCGATAGCAATCTTTTGATCGGGAGTGAGCTCAAAACGAAAACCTTCGGCAAATTTAGCCTCCTCTTTTGGTTCCGGTACCTTATATGGCGCTCGAACGCACTGTAATCGTTGCAAATACACACACATTTGGTGCACAACCAAATCGCGGATTTGTTTTTGCATCTGCGCTTCTTTCGCTTCCCACGACCCGAGTTTGTCGTACAGCTTTGAAAGTCTCGGTGGCTTCACCTGCGCACCAGGACTGGCGTATCGATATAATTGCATGGACGCTTTCTTTGGTTCAATTTTCGCGGTATCGTCCGCGAACTGAATGAACAAGAACACTTTCCTTATGCCTTCGTTTCTCCCAGTCTCCCCATCTTCATGGTTGATCGAACGCATACCTAAAAACTTCCCAATGCCGTATTTGCGGTGAACAACGTATTCTCCGGCGACTAATTTGAACGGGTCGATGGAATTATTCGCTAAACCGTGTGTACTGTCGTTGTATCCTTCCAAAACGCGGTTGTTTGCTTCTAACGCGTAGCCGATTTCGTCGAGCGCGTCTCGCACGTCCGCGTTGTGCATCAACTCTTTCAACCCATCTTGTTTCTTTGAATCTGATGATCTTAACTTCGTTTTTTCGACGTCGACTATGTTTGCCGACATTGTCGCCATGGCGTCTAACTTTGTCTTGTCTTCACCTTCGTTGAATGAACGCTTCACAGCTCTCATACCTCTTTGCCTTCTCTCGGTGAATAACCGACGCAAACGTTCGCTCGCTTTCTCTTCGTTCGTATTGCTGCCATCATTATCACTACTGCTGCTGCTGCTACTACTACTACTACTACTACTACTACTACTACTATTACTACTACTACTACCACTAGCGTTGTTATTACTATCCTCCTGCATCTTATTCTCTTCGAACATTCTCGCTAACTTTGTCTCCGGATCCGAGGACGCTTTCAACCTCTCCAACTTTAACCGTTCTCTCAACGTCTTGAATGCCTTTTCAAAATCCTTCACGAATTCCCGCTCGTTTTGCTTCTCTCTCGCTTCTCGCGATGGATTATATTTCGGTGCCACAATGTGTGAAGACGGTGACGATAAAGGCATCATCGCCGTCACCGACGAACCACCTTCGCCACTTTCGTTGACTACTTGAGAACCTCGTTTTGATTTCAATGCGCTACTCTTCCTTTTCACTACTTTTTTTGACGAAGACGCGGTGGCATCGACGGCGCCACTACCTCTTCGGACCACGCGGCGTCGTACTTTCGCCCGTTGAACTCTCAGTTGAGGAGATGGTGGACGAGTAGGAGGAGGAGCGGCGTTCACCGCGGTCATATCTTCTCCTTCACCATCTCTTTCGCCATCAAAACCGTTCACGCGCGACGCGTTGTCATCATCGTCCTCGTTCGCGCCCTCCCCATTGTTCCGATTCGAGTTATTCTCTCGACCACGCGTGTGTACGTTCTCGTTCTCGTCATCATTCACGAACGTCATCATCGCGCTCTCCCTCTCTCGTTTCAACTCCACCAACAAACGGTCCACGAGTTCTTGCTTTTTGCCGTATTTTTTCAGATTTCGTTTTTCCAGTTCGAGCTTTAAATCGGCAACTTTTAACTTCGAGAGTTGCTCTCGCGTGCGCGTGCCAACAAAGTCGTCCTCGTCCTCGTCCGACGTCAATCCTCCTCCTCCCGGTGGTGACGTCGTCGTCGTACTCTTGGCCCCCGCGACGACGATGTTTTTTGCGTCAAAGTCTCTTTGATGAAGAAACAAAGACAAAGTCGCATGTGTTCTTCGGCGCCGACACAAGGGACGACCACCACCACCACCCGCAAAGAGATCATCAAAGCGAGGTGTTCGCGACGACGATGGCAGCACTCCAAAGACGACCGCGGCGCGCATCATCACGACGAGCTCCAGCAGGGGCGTCTCTCTCTCTCTCTCTCTCTCTCTCTCTCTCTCTCTGTTTGTCTGTCTTTGCGTGCGCTTCGCGTGCGTTCACGTGCTTTGTGTATGCGCTTTGATACAAAATACAATGCGGGAAGAAAATCGACCGGTCGATTTCGCCGCCAAAAAACTCGGCATTATTTTGAGACATCATCATTTTCATGCCGTCTCTGTCGTCCGTCGCTGTGTTCGCTGTGTCGACCGACCTCCGCTCGGACGCGAACGTCGTTTTCGCGGCGCGGACCAGGAGAGGTTTTGGGACGAAGGGAGGAGGGACGACCACCTCGACGGCGCGAGGAGGAAGACGACGACGACACGGCTCGAGAGTTCAAGCGAGAAAAGGCTTGCTGGCGGAAAGGTTTGGGGAAGACGAGACGGATAATAAAGTCGGAGAGGACGACGAGGACGACGACGAACGGGAGTGCTCGTGCGGGAGCGGGGAGACGTACGAAGCGTGCTGCAAACGCTTGCACGAAGGAGGCATCGCGAGAGACTCGAGCCCAGAATCGATCGTTCGAGCCCGGTTTACGAGCTACAAAGAAAATGCGCCGTCGTTTATCGTGAAGAGCACGCACGAGGAGAGCCCAGATTTCGCGAAGAGAGACGCGAAGGATATGGCAAAGGCGAAAGCGATGCTGGAGTCAGACGCGAAGGCAACGGCAAAGAAGATACGGTTTCTGAGCTTGAAAATTATCAATAAAAGTAACGTGGACGAGAATGAGAGCGGGGAAGCGTTTGTGTCGTACGAGTGTGCGTTCGACGCCGGAGAGAAGAGGGTGAAGAAGTCGAGGGCGAAAGCAAAGACGCTAGCGGAAAGAGCGAGATACCGTAGGGATAAAGAAGGGAAATGGAAATACGTGGAAGCATTGCAATTGAACGATAACGTGTTGAGTGCGGATGGTTTCGACGATGGAGGGCATAACCGAGGGAAATCATCTTTTAGGAATGGGAATTTAGGTAAGATTTTTTAAAAACCTTATGCGCTGTTGTTGTTGTTGTTGTTGTTGTTATTGCACGAATGTGTATGTGCACGGTGCATGTAGTATGTGTAAAATCAATCTATCACCTCGTAATCTTTCGAACGAACGACGAACGCGTCGAGCGTTGTCACCGTTGTCATCGTTGCCGGTGCTGATGTTGTTACTGCTCGAGGCAACGGTGGTGACGGCGCCTGTTTCACTCCGCCGATTGTCACCATTTCCGCTCGCCTGGTTAAGCACGCTTTGCGCATTTGCGGGTTCAAGCACGTCTTGCATTTACCGCATCTTTCACTCGATTTAATCTGAGGGAAGTTCATTTGTTTCTTTGCTCGCTTTTGCTCGCTGTTGTTTCCACCGTTGTTCTTATTCTTCACACTTGTATTGTTCTGTTGCTCTTTCTCGACCGATTTACGTTTCAAGTACGAACGAAAGATGTCGTTATTAAACGGTGTTGCTGGCGGCGTTGGATCCCGATTGATGGCAATCGATATCGCCGTCTCCACCGGACGTTTTTTCTTCGGTCTCCCCAATTTTGGCGATTTGTTATTACTCGCCATCGCTGCCGCGCTTTTTTCTGGGTGCAACAACGGACTCGGAAAGTCAAATTCGCTGAACTCTTGACCGGTTGAAGCTACTGGAACGACTGGACATATCCATTTCGGCAACTCTCGTGGGTACCCTGTGCGTCGTTCCCACGCGCGAATGCATAAGACTTGGTGGTTGAACAAGCGCGTGACTTCCGTTCTCGTCATGCCTCGAGTGACTGAACCGATGGATGCGCCAAGTAGAATGACTATTTTCGGTGATGTTTTGAGAATGTTGATGTCAACATTAACAGGTGCAGCCGCTGAGCGAAGGTCAAGGAAGACTTCGTTCACTTGGAAGTACGTGCCATGCAGTGGGAAGCTGCGTTTACAGGCACACAAGGCGGTGACGAAGAAGACGCATTTGATTGAAGGAGAGGGAGGAGAGGAAGGAGGAACAGCGCTCGAAAAGATTACATCTTCTTCACCATTTTCTTTCGTGATGTTAGTGTTTGCATTTTCCATGATGGTATCATCACTTTCTTGCTCTTCCTTGGACGGCGAAGTTTTATAGACACGCTCGAAATCTCCCGCTTCTCTCGGAGCTGCGATGACGCAAAAGCGACGCGCGTCGTCGCATGCGCCAATTATAGACGTTGGATGCAGTGAGAGTGCATGCAAAAGTTCTTTCGGGACGCACTCGTCTGGAACACGCCATCCTTGCACCTCTGAACGAAACTGAGCGTTTGTAAACGAAGATAAATCTGCGATTTGATTTTGCCGATTAGGGGTTAAAAACGCCTCCTCCTCTTCAGTGATGTTGGTCGTCGTTGCCGCAGTAGTAGTAATAGTAGTAGTAGTAGCATTGAACTTTGCAAACCGCGGATCCTCAACTTCCATCAAAACTTCGTCTTCGGCTTCGCTTTCAAACGCCGCGGCGTCTTTCAACACTCTCTCGTCCACTTCGGCAACCGCTTCCATCGCCTTCGTTTTTGCCTCGGCTAAAATGCCAAACGCGGCGGACGCTCTCTCAAGATCGTTCCGATTTTTGTCCGGATGGCATACCTTTGACAACGATTTGAATTGACGCATGATCATCGCTGCCACTGCGCTTTTGTTTTCTTCGTCACCCTCGTCAGAGGAAACGTCATCGGAAGATAGGAGTAAGAGGACGCGCATGGCTTTCTTGCCTGCGGGTTTGCCCAAATCAGTCCAGATCTTACCGGCGGCAATGATTGAATCCATCGTTTCCGCGACGTTGTTTGCAAACGCGTCGTTTTGAGGAGAAGAGGGTGATGGCGAAGGTGATCGCTTTGGAATTGGAGAAGAATTATCTGTTGCTGGTACTTCTGGATAGTGATTTTCATTCTGCTCCTGATGCCGCTCTTGTGCTTTCGCATGCTCAACGAAGTCTTCAACCGTGAGGACATCTGCAAGCTTATCGGATGACTCCGTGGGACTGCTGAATCCATCTGGACTGGACGGTGATTCTATGCTCGAATTTGACGGAAAGATTTTTCCAATAACATTGTTGTTATTATTATTATTATTATTATTATTATTATTATTATTCGTTGCCGTTGGTGTCGATGGAATCTTCAGCGACGAG